>SMVB01093353.1_pt1 | contig 15283 bp, 13 predicted proteins | sample 2456461 | NCBI WGS metagenome assembly SMVB01 (sample SAMN11095934, study PRJNA526329) | marine sediment metagenome | biome: Marine sediment; feature: Surficial sediment; material: Deep marine sediment; isolation source: Hadal surficial sediment | place: Pacific Ocean | collected 2014-05 | depth... | reverse complement strand
GGCAAACATGGCGAAAATACTGGTGTTCGGAAACTCAGGTTCGGGCAAAACTACTTTTGCTAAAGTCCTGGTTATAAGTCAGCAGCTAGCTCATCTTGGGTTGGACACCTTGGCGTGGTTACCTGTCACGCCCCTTTGAAGCCCACAAGTTCTCCAGCGCCGAAGCTCAAGAGCAAAACCAAACCCTGTTATTACAGTGGATTCGGGAATACAAAAATCGTGAAGACGAATGTTCGTACAGTGCCCACCGGAAATTTTTTGATAAATTCAACGGTAAGAAAACCGAAAACACGACTAATTTCAATCTTGAGTAGAAACCGGTGGGACCCTGTTGGAATAAATTGCTTACTTGAGCCTGACTCTTTGTCTTTTTATTCAGGTTCTTTTGAGATTCAGTTTCTGCACTTTTCTCAGGCATAGACATCAGGCGCTCCAGTTCAGATCCTGAGATATCCCCAGAAAATACTGAATTAACTCAACTAAATTTTCCCGGCGATCATCCTGTACCCGGCTTTCCTTGCGACCATTCGCGCTCCCAGTTTTTCAGCGCTGCGGAACTCGCCTCTGGCTCAAACAGTCCTCGCTTGATCTAAAAAACTGGAAGCGCTAAAGCATGGCCTGATTGCAAGTAAAGCCGGGTACAGGATAAGCGCCTAAATTCAGTGAAAACTTGAAGTTTGGGGTTTTAATTTAGATAGAACCTAAAGAGTTAGCAGTATTCGCCGGATCGAGCGGAGTTGAGTCACCTGGTCTCTGTGCGCACAATCAGGCCATGTTTATATCGTTCGCTTTAGCCAGGTTAAGCGAGGACTGTCTGAGCCGTAGGCGAGTTCCGCAGCGCTGGCTAAAGTGAAGGATTTATGGTCGTGCGAACAGGGACCAGGTGACTCAACTTCGCGGGTAGTCTACACAAGAGACATCCCTGGAATACCAGTCATTCAACAAAGATCAATCGCGGTCCAGCGGGTAACTGATCACTTCGTCTATTGATGCCGCTTTCAAAGCCACCATTACTAACCGATCAACGCCAATGGCGACTCCGGCGCAGGCTGGCAACCCTTGTTCGAGCGCTGCTATCAAATTGAAATCAATTGGCAGCTCGGCTCGGCCCATTTCCCGACGTAGCTGACAATCTTGTTTGAAGCGCTTTAATTGCTCTTGTGCATTCACCAACTCCAAGTAGCCATTAGCGATCTCCATGCCAGCCATAAACAACTCGAATCGTTTCGCGACTTTCACACCAAGCCCATCGGTTTCGATTGCCGCAAGGGCCGCCTGGCTGACGGGAAAATCATAGACAAAACAATCCTGAACCATTGCAGGTTCAATGACTTCAGCCAGTAATAAATGTAATAGTTCGTCCCGCCGATAACCTGATTCATCAAACTCTATGTGCTGTTTCGCGATCTTAAATAGCTCAGAATCGGAACAACTATGGGGGTCAATACAGAGATGCTGTTTGAACAATTGTCGGTAACTGATCCTTCGCAGAGCCTGGCAACCGGTTATTGCAGTTACCAGTTCCTCCACTTCGTCCATTAGTTGTTGTTCGTTGAAGCCGACGCGGTACCACTCCAATAGGGTAAATTCGGGATTGTGGCGTTTGCTTCGCTCATCTTGCCTAAACGCTTTGCAAAGTTGATAAATTGAGCCGCTGCCTGCTGCCAGCAACTTTTTCATGGCGAATTCCGGAGAGGTCTGGAGGAAAAAATCCTGCTCCTCAGAAGAGAAAACTCGATTGACCTTGATTGGTTCCAGATGGGGGTCTGTTGCTGTTGTCAGGCTAAGCAGCGGGGTTTCTACTTCCAACACTTCTCGGCTAGCAAAAAACTCTCTGATCTTGGCGAGAATCCCGGCACGCAAGCGAAGATTGCTAATCGAAGCTGAAGGTTTCCAATTAACCATCAGTATGCTGTATTACTTGGATACGCGATTTTGATACTCACCCGTTCGAGTATCCACCCGCAATACATCCCCCTCATTCACAAACAAAGGCACTTTCACCACTACACCAGAGCTAAGGGTAGCCGGTTTGGTACCACCCTGGGCGGTATCACCTTTCAGTCCGGGATCTGTCTGTGCTACTTCCAGCTCCACAAAATTTGACGGAGTTACTGAAATCGCTTGATCGTTCCAGGATACTACCTGGTAAACATCTTGTTCCTTGAGCCAGTTCAAGGCCTCAGTAATGGCATTGGCATCAACCGCAACCTGTTCAAAACTGCCGTCGGTTTTCATGAAATGCCAGAACTCACCATCGTTGTACAGGTACTCCATATCGGTTTCCATCACATCAGCCGCTTCGATAGATTCACCCGACTTGAAAGTTCGCTCCCAGACCCGACCTGATTTCAGATTGCGAAATTTAACGCGGTTAAAAGCCTGGCCTTTGCCGGGCTTCACCATTACATTTTCAAGTATTGAGCAGGGATCGCCATCTACCAGTACTTTCAGGCCGCCTTTGAATTCGTTGGTGGAATATGTTGCCATTTCTTCCTCTCACTATTTAGCGATTAATCATTTTCTATTAAGTTGATATTATCTGAGACTTGTACTTATCACTACTCGAACGGCGGAGAATTGATGCCAAGCCAGCTGATCAAACTTAGCGATGCCACGACTACCGAAAAATGGCAACAGATACTAGCCGATCTAATAACAGATCCAAAGGAATTGCTGCAACTTCTTGAGCTGGACCCGAAAGAATTCGATCTGAACGACCGGGTTCTGCAGACATTCCCGTTAAAAGTCACCAGGCCGTATTTGTCCAGGATCGAAAAAGGAAACTGGCATGACCCCTTGTTAAGACAAATTCTGCCATTGGATAAGGAACTTCTCGACTCCGGCCTTAGTCAAATTGGTGATCCCTTGCGGGAATCTGACTACAACCCAGTCGCTGGTTTGTTACATAAATACCGGGGCCGGGTTTTACTCACGGTTGCACCCCATTGTGCCATTCATTGTCGATACTGTTTTCGTCGACAATTTGATTATCAGGCAAACTCACCAAGCCGCCAGGCCTGGTCTGATGTCATCGATTACATTGCGGCGGATCAATCCATCACTGAAGTCATTTTCAGTGGCGGCGACCCACTGGCTGCAGGAGATAGGCAGCTGTCCTGGCTGACTGACCAACTGGAGACAATTCCTCACCTTGAACGACTGCGAATTCATACCCGCACTCCGATTATGATCCCCGAGCGTGTCACCGACTCAATGATTCACTGGCTAACAAGCACCCGATTAAAACCAGTTGTAGTGTTGCACTGCAACCATCCCAACGAAATCGACCGCCCAGTCATCGAGGCGTTAAGCAAGTTGGCAACAAATGGCATCACATTGCTTAATCAAAGTGTTCTTTTAAAGGAGGTTAACGATAATTCGACTATTTTGTCAGCACTCAGTGAAAAGCTTTTTTCAGCCAATGTACTACCCTATTATTTGCATCTGCTAGATCTGGTACCGGGAGTAGGACACTTTGAGGTATCCCTTGCAAAAGGGCAGCAATTGATCGATGAAATGCAAGCTGTATTGCCAGGTTACCTAGTGCCAAGACTGGTCAGGGAAGAAGCCGGGAAAGTTTCCAAAACCCGTGTTGCCTGATGTGCCGTGCTATGGCAGAACTGCCCCGTTTAATCACCACGATTGAATCGGTGAACCCCATACTGTGACAGGGAACGTCAATGGATAACTCACAACAACTTAACCCCAATTTATCCAAGCAGAAACAGCATGGCAATCTAGCGGAAAATGTTGCGCTAGCTAAAGACAATCTGACCGGCCTTTATTCCCTTGAAGCATTCTGTCACCAACTGGACCAACTGATAGCTGACTCGATTTATACCGAGTCTCCAATGACTCTGTTGCTGTTGCAGTTGGCCAATTTTTATGAAATCCGTACCTGGATAGGAAAGAATGAAGCCAATTTTCTGCTTAACGATTTAGCGCGATTACTCGAAAAAACAGTCCCGGCGAATTCGCTACTGTGTCGATGTCATAACCATGAGTTTGCCGTCTTACTGGTTGATGAAGGCAGCCGAAAGTCTTTGAGAACAGCCGACAGTATCAAGCTTGCCTTACAATCTTCGTCCCTGCAAACCATTCCCCCCCAGTTAGATCTGAAGTGTGGGGTTGGGCTTACCGGGATCAACGAATACACACCAAGATCAGAAGTAGCCTTTGCGAGAGCTCGCCATAATATGTCGCGACATCATGACCAACAACCCATCGGGCAATCATTTACAAATTTCTCCCAACAACAAACCAGTCAATTGTTAAAAAAGCTCACGAATGCCATTGAAACAGAGCGCTATAAGCTCAGTTACCAGGCAACCGTTAGTTTCACCGAAGATGGATTAAGGCATTTCGAATTACGTAGCAGACTGACTGATAAGGAATCAAGCTTGCCTGCGGCAGCGTTCCTGGAGACGGTAATTCAAAACGCGCTGGGTGTGGCGTTGGATCGCTGGGTAATCGAACAGGCTATCACCTTACTGCGGGCTGACTCTGACGGCAACCTCCAGCTCACTGTCAACTTGACACAAAATTCCCTGGTAAGCCGATCATTTCTTAAGTGGTTAAAAACTGTAGCTTCTGATCCTTCCTTAGACATTCGAAAGCTGGTTCTACAAATAAGTGAACTTGATGTTCTCATTGCACAGCATCACCTGGAAGCTTTCTGCCACGTCATTAACAGCCTCGGTATCCGACTTTGTATCAGTCACTTCGGCAGCACCCACGACCCATTGCGATATCTACCGTTGTTGAAAGCTCATTATATTAAGCTGGATCAATCATTGACTGAACTGGTGGCAACAGACCGTAGCAAACATCAACAACTGGAAGCGCTGATTCACCAAATCCACGACCGGGGGATGAAAGTCATTGCACCGATGGTTGAACAGATTGAGGAACTTCCTCTTTTGTGGGATTCCGGTGTGGATTTCGTCCAGGGATATTGTCTACACAAACCAGGTACTGACTTGAATTTTGAATTTGTAAAAAATCAGGAGTTGACTGTGACCTAATTCATATTTGGCAAAATAAATTGGGGAACCAAGTTGCAACCTGTTATTCTTGCTAACAATTTTTAAGTCAAGAGCGACATCTTTTGCAAAAAGATAAACAACAATCGGCTTCTATTACCGAGGAGGTGGAAAGCCCTAAAAAATTTGGAGCCAACTCCAGCGTATCCAGAAGATTCACCATAGCCATCGCTAGCCTGGTGATTCTGACTATGTGCATATTCTGGTTAATCAGCAACTACCATACTCAAAACATACTACGCCAACAGGCTGATACCCTGGGCCAGACCTTGGCGCAGCAATCCGCTACTCTGGTGACTGAGTTAGTGTTGGCAAATGACTTGATTAGTATGAATGTAGTACTAAGTCAACTTACCCGTGATTCGGTAATTGCTGAAGCTGCCGTCCTGAATATTGATGGCGATGTCATCGCAATTTCGAGCGCTAATGTTGAACCGCCACGCAGCCTGCTGCCGATTTCTGTCAGCTTCGGGGAATATGTAGCGCCGATATCACTGCAGAATGGAAGTGCAGGTAACGTACGAATACGTCTTGATATGTCTTATATTGAAGCTGGCATTGCGAATAACTTGTTGTTTGTTGCCGCCGCTGCTCTGCTGATACTCATCGTTGCAGTCTCGCTCAGTATGACCTATTTCCAATACCTGGTGGCTTTCCCGGTAAGACTCCTTAACTATGCATTACAGGGCATTAGATTTGGAGAGATTGAAAATTGTCCCGAACCAGAAAACAATAATGAGATAAGCAGGCTCATTAGACAATTCAATTTAACTGCCGAATTCCTAGCCAAATATACTTTCATCAACAACAGAGTTTCTAATCAGGATGAGCAAATAGGTCCGTATAGCACCGATGATGACAAATTTTACAGCGCCATACTTTGTATTCGAATTACTAACTTTCAATATTTAGCATCAACCCATGATACAAACGATATGGTTGACCTGCTAAACAGATATTATTTCCTGGCTGAAAATGTCAGCGGACTCTATAACGGGTCTATTAGTTATTGCGCCGACGGCGAAATTATTATCGGTTTTAATAAGGAACAATTAGAGGATGAGCAATGTTTCTACGCTGTTTGTGCCGGTCAACTTTTCCTCAAACTACTGAATGTTGTCGTTGAGTTACCTGGTCGATCGGAACCCATTGACGCCAAATTCCGTCTAGCGGTTCATTCCGGTGAAACTACACCTGGCCTTTACTCTCCAATGACGAAAGAGCAAAACAATGTCAACGGAATTTGTCTGGATCAGGTTCGGGAAATATGTAAAGAGTGCCCAGACAGTTCGCTACTGGTTAGCCACGATGCCTATGAGCAGGCAGGTGGCGATTCTCGAATAATGGGAGAAGAGTTTGGGGTAGTGGACGAAGAGTACCAACTGATTACTTATTTATGCAGCAACGCCATGTCAAGTTACAGGGTACTGCTGGATAAACAGACAGAGCGGCTAAATGGCCTCATGACAACCGAATCAAACAACTAAGGTCTGGCATCCTCTTTTGAATTTCACCTTCGGCATCAAATACATGCTTAATGAAGGTAACAGGTGCTTCAACATCCTGCGTCACAATCCGTCGAGGTTAGTTTTGTTTTATTCTGAACTGCGAGTGACATTTTCGACCTGTTCGATCTCGGCTTCAGACAACTCACCATAAAACTTCGGATAACTCCAGCCATAACCCCAACGATATTTTGTCGGAAAAAATGGCGTGCCGCCCACACGTACACCCGCTAACATAATAAGCGCAATTACTTCTTCTCCTACCCGGCTTACACATTCATGAAGATCATTGTCAGCGTCAATTCGCTGATGCCGCGACCCACCTTTCCAGTAGGTAAAATCGTGTGCAGTACAGCATTCAAGCCATAAATCTTTTTGTGTCAAGGTGCCATCCGGGAAATCGCTGCATCCATCGCTGATAAATGGTTTTAGCTCGTCAGCATTTGAGTAACTCATCAGAACTGAGGCACAAATTACCAGAAAACAATTTCGTAGCTTACTCATTTGCTTTTCAACTAGTTTGAGGTTTTGAAAGGTAGGCGTATCACCACGCCAATGAGCTGGCAAAACCCATCGAGGGTAAACTCAAGCTGTAGGTTAGGCTGTTTCAGTCATGGCATAGCAGATCACAACCTTACTGAAAACGAAACTTCGACTCCTGACTCTTATGATAGGAACCGTATGTGTTAATCAACTATTTCAACCCTGTCTACATTTTGGAAACCACGGGGTAATTTATTGCCACGTCTGCCTCTTTCCCCCCGATAATGTTCCAGATCTACCGGTCTTAGATTATGATGACGACGACCGGCATATACTGTAAGAGTCTGTTCTCCTGATAAAACCGCCAGGACCACAACAAACTCAATTCGAGCTGCAACCCGGGCCGATGGAATACTGATAATCTTATTCCCCTTACCCCGGGCCATTCTTGGCAGGTCTTTTAATGGGAACATCAACATCCTACCTTCGTTAGTGATTGCCACAATTAGATCAGTGCTGTAGTCGTTTACCATGCTAGGTGGAAATACTCTTGATCCCTTTGGTGTGTTCAGTACATTTTTGCCGGATTTGTTTTTGCTGAACAGGTCTCCCAGTTTAGCAACAAATCCATAACCTGCATCCGATGCCAATAATACCGCGCGGTTTTCTTCACCGATTACGACACCTTCAAACGTTGCTCCCGAAGGTGGGTTTACTTTGCCAGAAAGTGGTTCACCCTGACCTCTGGCCGAAGGCAATGTATGGGCAGGTAGGGAATAGGAACGCCCGGTTGAATCGAGAAAGACAGCAAGCTGGTTACTTTTCCCTTTGGCTGCCAATTTAAAGCTGTCACCGGATTTGTACTGCATCTTGTGGGGTTCGACGTCATGTCCCCTTGCTGATCGAGCCCAACCACGTTCAGAAAGAATAATGGTTACCGGCTCAGTCGAGATCAGCTCTGTTTCACTGAAAGCCTGTGCTTCATCTCTGACCACTAAAGAGGAGCGCCTGTCGTCACCAAATTTGTCAGTGTCTTCCTTGATTTCTTTCTTAATCAGGGTTTTCAGTCGAGCGGAAGAATTCAGTAGTTGCTCAAAAGTCTTGCGTTCCTCGCTGAGTTTTTCCTGTTCAGCTTTGATTTTAACTTCTTCAAGTTTTGCCAATTGACGTAACTTCAATTCGAGTATCGCTTCAGCCTGTCGATCACTGATGTTGAATGTCTTCATCAGAACCGGTTTAGGTTTGTCATTACTGCGAATTATTTTGATTACTTCATCAATACTCAGAAAAGCAATTAGTAGCCCTTCCAATAGGTGCAAACGATCGAGGATTTTGTCCAGCCGGTACTGCAAACGCCGTTTGACGGTTTCTGTTCTGAACTGCAACCACTCCTTCAACAATGAAACTAGATTCTTAACCTGGGGACGTCGGTTAATACCAATCATGTTGAAATTGACACGGTAGTTTTTCTCCAGGTCTGTAGTGGAAAAAAGATGCAGCATCAATTCGTCTGCGTTGACCCTATTAGATCGAGGTATTACTACAATTCGGGTCGGGTTTTCATGATCTGACTCATCTCGAAGGTCTACTACCATGGGCAGCTTTTTCTTCTGCATTTGAGCGGCTATCTGTTCCAGTACCTTGCTGCCTGATACCTGGTATGGCAACGCGTTGATTATTATTTCACCGCTTTCCACAGTGTAGGTAGCACGAGCTTTCAATGAACCCTTACCAGTTTCATACAGGGCAAGAATCTCTTCTTTGGGTGTAACTATTTCTGCTTCGGTAGGAAAATCCGGACCCTTGATGTGTTTACAAAGATCACTAATGGTTGCTTTGGGATTGTCCAACAGGTGGATACAGGCGCTAGCTACTTCCCTCATGTTGTGGGGTGGAATATCTGTTGCCATGCCTACAGCAATTCCGCTGCCGCCGTTTAGCAACACATTGGGCAATCTGGCAGGTAACAACACCGGCTCTTGCAAAGTACCATCAAAGTTGGGTTTCCACTCCACCGTGCCTAGGGCCAACTCAGACAGTAATACCTCAGCATAATTTTGTAGCTTTGATTCAGTGTAGCGCATGGCAGCAAAGGACTTGGGGTCATCGGGGGAGCCCCAGTTACCCTGGCCATCGACCAGCGGATACCGATAGTTGAAAGGCTGGGCCATAATTACCATTGCTTCGTAACAGGCAGAATCACCGTGGGGATGATATTTGCCGATAACATCCCCAATCGTGCGTGCGGATTTCTTGAATTTGGCTGACGATTTCAGACCTAATTCCGACATGGCGTAAACAATGCGACGTTGTACTGGTTTTAGACCGTCCGCAATGTGGGGCAGGGCACGATCGTTTATGACATACATTGCATAATTTAAATAGGCCCGCTGCGAGTAAGTCTTAAGCGCAATCTGTTCTACGCCATCTTCGTTGATTGTGATTTCCTGATTCATGTTGTACTCAATTCACTTAGAGAATATTTCAGAAAAAAGATCATTCGGCAAAGTCTGCAAGGCTTCCTGACTCTTCCAGCCAGGTCTTACGATCACCCGAGCGCTTTTTGGCCAGCAACATATCCATAATTTCACTGGTACTTTGATCCAGTCCTGTGCCCTTAGACTCATCGAGCGTAAGCTGAACCAGACGTCGAGTGTCGGGAGCCATCGTGGTTTCCCTCAGTTGCAGGGGATTCATTTCGCCCAGTCCTTTGAATCGTTGGACGTTTACCTTACCGGGTTTTTTCTCGGCGGCAATGCGATCGATAATGCCATTCTTTTCATCTTCATCCAGGGCATAAAATACTTCCTTGCCCACGTCTATGCGATAAAGCGGCGGCATTGCCACATACACATGGCCAGCCTCGACGATAGGGGTAAAATGTTTGACGAACAAAGCACACAGCAGTGTTGCTATGTGTAATCCGTCCGAGTCCGCATCTGCAAGTATGCAGATTTTTCCATAACGTAGCCCTTCGATATTGCTCGAGGCGGGATCGACTCCTAAAGCGACGGCAATATCATGAACTTCCTGTGATGCGAGAATTTCCGTTGAGTCCACTTCCCAGGTATTCAGAATCTTTCCACGTAATGGCATGATGGCCTGAAATACCCGGTCTCTGGCTTGTTTCGCCGAACCACCAGCGGAATCGCCTTCGACCAGGAATAACTCACCGGCCATGGCATCTTGACTGGAACAATCGGCCAATTTGCCAGGCAGTGCCGGACCGGCGGTTACTTTCTTACGGGTGACCATCTTGCCAGCTTTCAGGCGACTTTGTGCATTACTAATACACAACTCAACCAGGGCTTCGGCTTCCGCGGTGTGTTGGTTCAACCACAAACTGAATGCATCTTTAACTACACCCGATACAAACACCGCGCACTGTCTTGATGAAAGACGCTCCTTGGTCTGTCCTGAAAATTGCGGGTCAAGTAGTTTGGAAGACAATACATAACAGCACTTTTCCCAGACATCCTCAGATGAAAGCTTCAGGCCCCGTGGTAACAGGTTTCGAAACTCGCAGAATTCTCGAATCGCGTCCAGTAAACCAGTACGCAAGCCAGTCACATGGGTACCGCCCAGGGGGGTAGGGATCAGATTGACATAGCTTTCAGCAGTAACTTCTCCCCCTTCTGGCAGCCACTGAATTGCCCAGTCGACTGCTTCATCGTTGCCTTGCATAGAGCCAGTAAAGGGGGTCAAGGGCAAGGTCTCAAATTCTTCAGTTGCCAGGGTGAGATAATCTGTCAGGCCGTCTTCATAACACCAGTCCTCACTTTGTGCTTTGTCGCTGTCAACAGTCTTGTCGATGAAACTGACCTTTAACCCTGGACATAAAACGGCTTTTGCCCGCAAGACATGTTTTAGCCTAGGAATTGAGATCTTTGGTGAGTCAAAATACTTCTCATCCGGTAAGAAACTGACCGTGGTTCCAGTATTTCGTTTTCCTACCGTATCAATGGGTTTGAGTTCAGATGCCTTATCTCCACCCTTAAACTTCATCAAGTAAACCATGCCATCTCGCTTGACTGTCACTTCAAGTGTCTTTGACAAGGCGTTTACAACTGATACGCCAACCCCGTGGAGCCCACCGGAGTATTGATAATTTTTATTGGAAAATTTAGCCCCAGCATGAAGGCGAGTAAGGATCAGTTCTACACCACTGACTTGTTCATCTTTGTGTGTGTCAATGGGCATGCCCCGACCGTCGTCGGTTACTTCAACCGTGCCGTCTTTATAGAGCGTAAGTGATATATTGTTGGCGAAACCTGCCAGTGCTTCATCGACACTGTTGTCAATGACTTCCTGTGCCAAGTGGTTGGGTCGAGTTGTATCTGTATACATACCCGGACGTTTACGAACAGGATCAAGGCCCTTCAGAACCTCAATTGCATCCGCGTCGTAGTTGTTACTCATGCTTATTTCTCTAATTGCGAGGAGCTATCAAAAAGCTGCAGCTGAATAATATTTTATCGCGCACAAATATGGAAACTTAATCTAGGGGGCTTCCTGGATTGTCTTCAATCTTGACGGCCAGAAAATCGAAGATAAGCGGGAGAAACATCGCGTAATTTTCAAAACTGTGGTTGCCTCCTTCCTGGATAATACAGGTACCTGCCCGATATCGTGTTTCAGCCAGGCGATAGTCTAGGACCTCATCTGCAGTTTGTACTAATAACATGTAATTTTGCGGGTAAAGAAGCACCTCCGCGTCCATCCTCTGAAGCTCTCTTACATGCTCTTTGGTAACACTGTGAGTCTTGAGAGAATAATAATTATCGTGCTCCCCAATATATTCATGCCAGTGCAGGTACGGCTTTACCGCCGGGTTGATCAATGCGGCCTTAAGGTTGTTCGCTTCAGCAAGGCAGGTTGCATAATATCCGCCCAGGGAACTTCCAATGAGGCCAATATTTTTCCCTTCCATTGAATCAATACATTGTTGAATTTCATCAAGGGTCTCTGCTGGACCGCCACTTAACTCCGGCACTAGCAAGTTGTCACCCAGGCCAGTTTCATTACAATAATGAATTGTCTGTTGTGCTTTTTTTGACTGGGGGGAACTCAGAAAGCCGTGTAAGTAGATGACGAATAAATCTTGATGCTTCATAAAAATGACAATTTATCCAAGCGGAATCGAAACCGGCTTAGCATGATATTTGCTTCAATAGCTGGGAATTTAATATCCTTCGCTGTCGAAGTCAGCTGCAACCGTTGAGCCATTAATTCGTACGACTTCGGATTCAATACTACCGTCATCATAAAGCTCAAAACGTCTATAACCCGGGTTTAGCTCATCCAGTGCAAAATCAATAACTTCAGGTTTAAATTGTATGCAGGTTGATGGAGTACAGAAGTAACGGATATTGCCCATCATAAAATCAAGATCTTGATGAATATGCCCGTATACAACGCTGCGTACTATTTCATGACTTTTTATAAGGTCCAGAAATTCCTTGTCATTTCTTAGCCCGATATCCTTCATCCAGCTTGAGGTGCCGGGGAATGGATTGTGATGTAGGGTAACCATGCAGTGATCGATATTCTCGTTCGACTCAGCGTCGGTAAGTGCAGAATCCAGGAACCCCATTTCCTTTTCATTCAGAAATCCGTCGACATGGTTCGTCCTGCTTGAATCGAGCAGAACTACCTGCCAGTTGTTTATTTTTTCAACTTTATTGCATAAGCCGGTATCTCCAGCCACATCGCGCATTACATCCCTGATATCATGATTACCTGGTATCCAGCGAACCGGTGCATTCAAAGCTTTTATGTCGTTGATGAATTTTTCGTAGGCCGCGACGGAGCCATCCTGAGCTATATCTCCAGTAGCAAGAATCAGATCAACCTTTTTTTCATTATTCTGTACCATATCCAGTACTTTCGAAAAAGTGTCATGGGTATTCATCTTTAATAGCGTGCCAGAAGACACTGCATAGAGATGGGTATCGGTAATCTGTAAAATCTTGATCGGGTTTTTCACTAAATGCACTTTATCTAATCGATTATCACATTATGTATTAAATGCTAGACTTGGCACCTTTATACATTGACCGGATTCGAGGCAATGTGTCAACCATTCACCTAAAAACCTGTTTATCTGCATTTTCTCGTCACGATGGTACATCTTGGGATTGGGCTGAGGGTACTTTGGTTTGAAATTCCTATGAGATTGGTAACTGGTTACCTCGGCGGTACTGGCATCATGATATACTCTTACTTGCATGGTGAAATTGGAAAGCCATTTGCCGATGGCTGGTTTTTGTACAATTTCCAATGTTGTTGTGTACTTAAAAGACTCAATTACACTTATTTCAACCACGATTTTTTGATCATTGTTCAGGCTATCGACAATGTAAAACTCAGCGACCTTTCCCGCTGGTGTCTGGGAAGGAAATTGACCTGAACTTTCCCGGCTAGTTTTTCCTGGCTGAACCGCTGGCTCGAATTCACCCTTTGCTTTAGATTTACTATTAAAATAGGAATTTCTAACCAATGACCTGTTGCGGTATGCCCGAAGCCACGGTATTAGCTTAAGCAACCTGATGTAATTGGCATCACATTCCGCCATTTGCTTAATCAGGTCGATACTGTATTCATGTGTTTTCATGATCTGATAATAATCTCTGAATTCGTCCAGATACAGATGGGATGTTCAAACTCAGTATCCACCTCCTGGTTCTTTAAGACTCTCTATTTAAGTATTTCGGCCATATCCCCGGAATTCACTGTGACTAACTTAATAGTTAGTCATTTTTATCTAGAAATCCCTGAACAATTCTAAGACATTATCTTAAGCTTTTTAGATGATCAAGTGTTCTACAGATCGTTCCATTGTTTTATCACTAATTTTTTATTCATTTGCAACCACTGAATCGCGATGATTGCCATGGCATTATTTATGTCGCCTTTTTCAACGGCTGTTACCGCTTCGCTAAATGGCATTGTTACGACAAGAATATCTTCATGTTCGTCATCAAGACCGTGGACTCCACCTGCTGTACCGGCATCAACTAATCCACAGAAAAGAAAGATCTTCTCGTTGCTCCATCCCGGACTGTTGAAATATTCACAGATGGGAATCAGTTCGGTTACAACACAATTTGCTTCTTCCTTGGCTTCTCGTTTTACCACATCGGCAGGAGCTTCACCAGCTCCGGCCATACCTGCCACTATTTCAAGAATCCAAGGGCTTGATTCGTGTGTCAGTATGCCGGTACGAAACTGACGAACCAAAACTACTGTGTCACGCTTTGGATCAAAAAGCAGGACACCCACGGCAGAATCGCGTACTGCCAACTCACGACGAATTTCATCGCTCCACCCTCCAGAAAACAGACGATGTTTAAGTTGCAATACATCAACCGGGACAAATCCTTCATGACTGGTTCTGCGTGAGAGTACTTCAACGTCGCTTTTATTGAAAACTTCACCATTCAATTCATTGAGATGCTTGATTAATAAGGAATTTAACAGGTCAACTATCGCCTGTTTTATCTCCAGGCACACCTGTTCGAATTCAGCCAACACGGCCGCCTCTGTACCTTCGGTACGCGCAGGGTCATTGAAAGGTAAGTGCAGTTTTTGCATGTCGGCAGGCAAAACAGGGCAATGGGCATCGGCATGAGAACAAAGGGTAATTAGAATATCAGCTTTGTCTAACAACTCATTGTTAAGTATCTTCGATTGCTGGGTAGAAATATCCACGCCCATCTTGGCCATGGTTAACACCGCTTTAGGGTTTAACCCGTGCGCCTCGATACCGGCGGATTCTGCTTCTATTGAAATATAGCTAGGAAGAGAGAAGGCTAGTGTTCTCGCCCAACCTTCTGCTATCTGGGAACGACAGGAGTTCCCGGTGCAAAGAAACAACAAATTGATGCTTTTCACACTAAATTCGCGGGCGTTAGTCAGAGCGATCTGTTACTTCCAGCAAGTGATAACCAAACTGGGTTTTTACCGGACCTTGTAATGAATTAACCTCCGCACTGAACACTATTTCATCAAATTCCTTTACCATCATACCTGGGCCAAATTGCCCGAGGTCACCGCCTTGCGCACTGGATGGGCAATTGGAAGATTCCCGGGCAACATTAGCAAAATCTTCACCTGATTCAATGCGTTTCTTTAACTGCTGACATTGATCCTCGGTATCTACAAGAATGTGTCGCGCGGTTGCTCTAGTCATCGGGCCAACTCCTGGTTTATAGCTTTAAATTGCCGGCCATTATGCCTTACACCAGGTCT
>SMVB01004893.1_pt1 | contig 15285 bp, 17 predicted proteins | sample 2456461 | NCBI WGS metagenome assembly SMVB01 (sample SAMN11095934, study PRJNA526329) | marine sediment metagenome | biome: Marine sediment; feature: Surficial sediment; material: Deep marine sediment; isolation source: Hadal surficial sediment | place: Pacific Ocean | collected 2014-05 | depth... | reverse complement strand
CAACCGGTGTTTCCACAACTCAACACGAAGTGGAAAGAACGGTTAACTAATTCTCTGACAGGTGATTCCAAACGCACATCGTTTGCACAATAAATCGTCAAGCCGAACAAAAAGCGGCGCTTGTTAGACGTCGCAGAAACCATAAATTCTGCCTGTTGCTGAATGATGGAGTTCGCTCCTGATTTCAGCGTACAAAGGCCCACGGTGAGAATTCCGGGGAGGCCGCCAGTCCTGAAATGGTCAGGCGTCCGACGATCCGGGTAGCTACTTCTCGTGGGTTGGTGAGGCCAGTCGTGTCGTCTCGCCCACGCCGACGTGGCGTCTCGGTGTGCAGTGCAGGGAATCGGTCAGCGACTCGATTGACCTGCAGCGCCCGCATGAGCGAACCACGAGGTCATGGCCAGACCTGTTGGGGATGGAAGCCGGAGCTCCTAGCCGCCCTACCGCGGATGCATCAGTCCAAGCGGTGGCGACAGGAAGAAGAACAGCGGGAGCTAATCCCCTGACTCCGGGTAACTCGTGCGAAAGGCGGCTTTCCCGCTCCTTGGAGTGGGGGGGCCGCCTTTTTTTGTTTGGTCGATAGTCGATGGCCGATAGTCGATAGCCCTCGGCCTTGAGATCGCACTCGTTGGGAGCGCTATCGACCATCGACTATCGACTGTCCATCACACCTCTCCCGTCAACTCTCCCGTCTTTTTGAACTTGTACGCCATCGCGTTCAGGCGCGACACACGCATCCCCATCGGGGGGTGGGTGGCGAATAGATCGGCGACGAAGCCTTGTTTGTTGGTAAGGCGGCGTCCGAGTGGATCGGCGATGCAAAGATGCGCGGTTCCCCGTTTGATCACCGTCGTCGGGGCGTGGTGGTTTTCGATCGTGCGGAGTGCCGAAGCAAGTGCCTCGGGGTTTCGGGTGAACTGTGCCGCGGTGGCGTCGGCGAGAAACTCCCGCTTGCGGCTCACCGCCAGCGCCAGGAGTCGCGAGATGATCGGCGCCAAGACGATCGACACGATCCAGAGAACGAGAATTACGAGCGCTAGGGGGTTGCCTCCCTTCTTGCCGCCGCCGCCCGAGGCTCTGCGGCCGCCGCCAAAACGCATCACGCGGGCCATCCCATCCGACATGATGGCGATCGCTCCCACCAGCGCCGCGAGCAGCGTCATCAACTTCACATCGTAGTTTTGGATATGCGCCATCTCGTGAGCGATGACGCCCTGAAGCTGGTCGCGGTTCAACACCTCGAGCAGTCCTTCAGTTACGGCGACGTGCGCATCGTTCTCATTGATACCCGTTGCGAAGGCATTGGGGTCTTTCTCAGGCACGATCCAGATTCTCGGTCTAGGCAACCCGGAGGCGATCGCCATCTCTTCCACGACGTTCACCAACTGTTTCTCTTTCGGCGTGGACGGGTCGAGGAGTTCCCACGCACCGGTGGCCCAAAGGACCTGGTTGGGACCACGCCGCCATGCAACCATGACCATCACGATCCCAAACCCGGTCGTGACGATCCCGAACCATGGAATAGAGTGGCGGTACGTACCCGGTTCGGCTCCTGCGTTGTTCAGGTAGAAGCCCAGGTCACCACCAAAGCCGATCCACGCAAAGAAGAGGAGAAACAGCGCGACGAGCACTGCGGAGCGGCGGCGATTGCGACGCTGTTGCTCGAAGAGATTCGATTCGCTCATGCGAGCCGAAGCCTACGACAGATCGACCGTGGGTACTTCCCGCTCTGCATCGTCGGTGATCTCCCACAGTTCAACCTGTTCGGCCTTGGCGAAGCCGGCAATCATGTTCCACGGAAACTGTTGCTGTTTCACGTTGTAGGTCGTTGCGGAGTCATTGTAGTGTTGCCGCGCAAACGAGATGCGATTCTCCGTCGAGCTGAGTTCTTCCTGTAGCTGTCCGACGTTGGTCGTCGCCTTGAGATCAGGGTATCGCTCGACCACCAGATTGAACCGTGACAAGGCCCCCGACAAAGCGGTTTCCGCCGCCGCGAGTGCCTTGATGCCACCGGTGGGGCCAGCGCCGGCCTGGATGTTGACCGCCTGATTGCGTGCTTGAATCACGGCTTCGAGCGTGTTCTTCTCGAAATCCATCGCGCCTTTGACTGTGTTGACCAAATTAGGAATGAGGTCATGGCGCCGCTTTAACTGGACGTCGATCTGCTTCCACGCGTTGAGCGTTTCACCCTTGAGTTGGATGAGCTTGTTGTACGCACCTATCGCCCAGAATACGGCGACGATGAGCAGAACTACAAAAATGATGGTCGGCACGGCTAGCTCCCCGTAGACGTCGTCATCGAATAGTACCACTTTGCCTGCTCTGACCGGATGCATCATTAGGTGTCGTCGACAACGCCATGAGCCGTTGTGCCGCGAGACGGATCGCGTCGGCGATGGTGCGGTCCGGAAGTCCAAGGTGGGCCAAAGGGTGGTCGTCGCGCACGTGTAACTCGATTCCGTCGCCAACCTCGAGGCGATGCCAGTGGGTGCTCACCGCCGATTCGGTTATTGGTTCGGAGAGCCGAACCTGAAGAAGCTGCCCAGCACGTCCCCGTGGCTGTTCGTCGTTCGTTAGGAACGGTAGTTGTCCGGGAGACGGTAGGGCTCTGCCGACGCTGCTGGCCACTCGGCGTTCCAACACGTCACCCGTCGTGCTTTGCAATTCCTCGTGAATCTTTTCGAGCGTCGCGCCTTCCATTTGGCGCAGTTTGATGAACAAGACCTGCAAGAGATGGCGGTAGTTGTAGATCGCAGCGGTGCCCCGCCCTTCCGGAGGGGTGACGAGAGTTCGCGCGACATAAAAGCGGATGGTGCGTTCGTTGGGGCGTGATGCGGCCGCGGCGTTGACCGGCCGGATGCCGGATGTCTCGAGGATGGCTCCCGTGATCGTGGCGAGATCACGAAGCCGCCAGGGGGCGAGTTTGCGGTATTCCCTAAGTATGAAGAGTGGATCGTTTGTCGGAGCGCTAGCCGCTCCCATCTCAGAGCCCGTTGGCTTCACGAAGATGTCGGGGAATGACGCTCTCGACCACTTTGATCAGTTCGTGAATCTCGAAGGGCTTGTGCACGAGCGGGAGACGGTTGAGCGCCAGCCAAGACTCGTCCGAACGAGCGTCGACATCACCGCTCATCACGACGACGCGATTGGCCAACACGGGCCACTGCGTCGCAATGACGTGGAAGAGCGTGGCTCCCGACATGCCCGGCATGTGGAGGTCGAGCAGCACCACATCGACCGTATGCCCCTCGAGAAGCGCACACGCTTCTTCACCACTAGCCGCCAGCAAGACATTGAATTGGTGACGTTCGAGCACGCGCAGCACCGTCCGCCGAATGGCGGCCTCATCGTCTACGACCAGTATGCGTTTGGTCACCATGCCCTATGACGCGCTCTCCAAACGTTCGTACTCGCCATCGAAGTACCGCCTTCTCACTATCTGCCACGCTTCGTCAGGCGCCAGCGACACTCGCAGATCGCCGGGCGTCATTCCGAATACCTCCTTTACGTGCATTGCAAAGGAACGTGGTTTCGCGTAGCCAAGTTTAGCAGCAATGTCCTCGACCGTGTACCCAGGGTCCTGTAAGAGCCTGTGGGCATACACGATCCGGATCACGGTCAGCAACACCTTGGGTGGTGGAAGATGCGATTTGGTGAACCACCGCGTGCAGGTGCGTCGATCCATTCTGGCACGGTTGGCCAGATCTTGAACCGTGTGGAACGAACCCGGTTCCCGGACCATCGTTTCCAACGCCCATTTCAGTTCACGGGGGAAACCCTCAAGTACGTCGTCGATCTCTTCCATCAACCGCCGCGAAAGCACGCGGGCGGCCTCCTCGACCAACGCACTGCTGAGCCGCGCCGGATGGTCGTCGTAGCCTTCGAGGAGCACTTCGCGGATTCCGGCCTCGCCAACCCGGAGCAATACCGGGACGATTGCGGGCGAGAGCTTCGTGTAAAGAATCAGCGGTAGCGACGGGAACAAAACCCGAAGCCGCTCCACTTCCTGGGATCGGGGCTCTCCGTCCAATCCCGGATCGACGACAGCCATCTCCACGGGCTCCCGGCGAATCAAGTCAAGGGCACAGCTCCAGCTTCCAGCCCAGCAGAATTTGAATCGCTGGCCGGCCGCCCGCCGGAGTTTGGCGGCAAAAATCTTGGGTACTGCCGCTAATACGAGCACGAATGTCCCAAAAATGACACCTAAAGTCCCAAAAAGGGCCTATCCGGCCGTTGCTCCACCCCCGATGATTGTAGCCGTTACAGATAGCCAACCACCATCTGGAGGAAACATGTCACGTCGAATCCGTCTTCTTGCCACTGCCTTGCTCGTTACCTTCGCCCTCGGTGCCACTGCCTGTGGTGGTCCCACCGGACCGGTCGACACCAGCGTACAAAACTCGGGTGCCGCGAGCGTACAGAACTCCGGGGCCGCGAGCGTACAAAACTCCGGGGCTTAGGGCCTATCGATCACGGTGCGAGCGCCATCACGCGCTCGATCGTGTCTTGTAGTTCAGGCGTTGCTGGTTGCACGGGCTTGGGGAGCGTCGCGACGAACTCGCGGCGCTCTTGCAGCTCGCGCAGCGCCTTTTCAGCGGTGAACAATCGCTCGCCGAGCCCTGCCTGTTCGGCGATCGCGATCGCGTTTTCCAAATGGCGCTCACCGGCGCCAGGCAACCCAAACGCAGCGAGTCCCGTACCCAAGGCAAACTCGAGATTGCATACCTCGTCGACGGGGAGTGCGTCGCGCAGGGTCTCCGCCTCGCGTCGCCACCGCTCGAACGACAAACGGTCGCCCGTGTGCGCGGACACTTCGATGAGTTCGAGCACCGCCCGCGACCGCACCTCGCGCGAAGGGTTCTCTTCGAGCACGGCGTGCAGGGCCCGACGTGCCGCGTCGAGATGGCCCATCTCCTTGAGCAGTACCCCGGTATCGGAGAGCGCTCGCTGGCGACTGAGTCGGTCCTCGTATAGTTCGTACGCAAGGAACGCCAGCGGCACGGCTTCAGCAGTACGCTCTGCGAGGTGGAGCGCGATGGCCAAATCGTGGGTTGCCATTGCCCGAGCGGCTGTGTCCCCGGTCTCTTCGGCGTCTGCTGCCACCTTCCGCAACTGCCGCTCGGATTCAGGGAGATTGCCGCGCTTCTGATTGAGGACGGCGCGTCCTATGCGCAGCACAAACCCGGAATGTTGGTCGCCGGTTCCGGCAGCCAGCCGCTCACCGCGGTCGTAGGCTTCGTCCGCTTCATCGAATCGCCCGAGTAGGCGCAACACTCGAGCCTGCTGACGAGTTGCCGCGAGACAATCCCGTGGGTTGGTCCCGTCGTAGATTTGGAGGACCGTACCAAGTACGTCCAGCGCTTCTGGTAGTTGTAGGTCTTTCTCGAGCCAGAAAGCATACGCGAGCATCGGTGGCCACAAGGCGCCTCGGGAATCCGCGTCGATCACTTGATTGCAGGCGCCGACGATGTGCCGCTGGTGTTCGGCATCCACCGCATTGGAGGGCAGCACCTCCACGTACTCGAGGGTCGATGTCATCTGGTACCGCAACCCGGCTCTTTCCTCGTCACTCTCCTGTTCGTTCGTAAACTGATCGACAAGGCGCAGCGTGAGGAAAGCGCCGAGCGCTCGGCGCTGTTCGACGGTGCTCTCCGAGCTCTGTGCTCGGGCCAAGAACGGCTCGTGAAACCGGGAACTCCGTTTCAACTTCTCGGTTGATGTGGCCGTCAAAGTACGTCTCCGGTCAAGGTTCCTTGGATCCCGTTAGTATGGCTCTACAGCAGACTAGCGGCAAGACCAGGGCCAACGGCAAGGAAAGGTGCCAGACCGGCGTATTTTGGATGACATGAAGTCGGTCTTGGTCCTTATAATCGCGTATGGCCAAAGGGTTTACGCTGCTCGAAGTGATGATCACGATCGTAGTGATCCTCACCATCACCGGGCTGGCTTTTCCACGGATTTCTAGCACGTTCGACCAAATTGCTACGGATCGGGCATTGGGCGAGGTCTTGAGCTTCTATCATGATGCCCGATTGGCCGCAATCTGGCGATCAACTGCGGTCGAGATCGAGTTCGGAGAGGATACGCTCCGGGCGACCTTCAAAGGGTTGACCGATTCCCTTTTCGTGACCGCCCCTGGCCCCCAGGCGTACGGGGTCCAAATGGTTGTAAGTCGCCAAAGAATAAGGATTTACCCTACTGGAATTGGGTGGGGGGCCGCCAACACGAAGCTGGTATTCACTCGGGGAGCGGCGGCGGAATCTCTTACGACTTCACGGCTTGGGCGCGTCAAGCGATGGTGATGGGTCCGCCGCCAGGAATCGCATGATCGGCGAATCGGTGGGCCAGGCGGCAAACGCCGCCGGGGTACCGAAACCAGGAATGCTCATTACCGAGGCGACCCCATTTACGTCTGCGACTACCAGTTCCATGGAGGGCCCGGCAATAATAAGGGCTATGGGGCCGTTAGCGGTTTGCGCAGCACCAACGACAGGCCCCGGTAGGTTCAATTCTGTGAGTTTGCCGGTCCTGATTTCCAAGTAGCTTGCCTGTCCATCTGAGCGCATGACCGTCCCACGGCGGTGCGAGGCCTCCGGCATGAACCCCGCGAGGCCGGCTCCCGCTTCGATCGAATCGAACACGGTGAGCCCGACCCTGTCGAGCAGGTAGATGCGGCCCGAACCCCTGCACGGGAGCACGATCAGGGTTTTGCTGGCGTTGAGGGTGACGGCAGCCGGCACGCAGTCCGGTATTGGCGTGACGCGTTGGCGTTCGTTGAGTTTGGTATCGATCTCGACGAGGGCGCCATTCTCACAGGCGGCGAACGCCTTTGTGGCCGGTTCGAAGAGGGTGAGTGCGACGACGTGATCGTCGCAGGCCGCAACCGAATACCGTAGAGCCAGGGGCGCGAGCGCGAACACGTGTACGTGGGTACCACTACCCACGTAGAGTGTTCGTGCTCGCGCATCGATTACGATATTGGAGGCGGGCCCGGCTCCGAGTGGGAGCTGGGTGACGATGGCGGCCGGTTCGCGACGGAGTTCATACAGTGTGTTCTTCACGGTACCGGCCACCGCGTACAGGCTCACGCCATCGCGCCCCCACTCGAGTTGCGAGACGTTGGGCAGGGCGACCGACGTGCCCGCATGGGGCCCAAAGATCCTGACGGTGTGCCCGTCGGCGATAGAGAACCACAACGGTGGAGGCGCACAAGCCGCCGCCACCGCACATCCAATAGCGAGAAGGGCTCTACTCGAGCGGAGGAAGATCGTCTTCGAGGAAAACGAGCGATTTGCGTTGGGTGATCGAATGCGCCACGGCTTGCATGACCTGCGGATCGACAACGCGGCCCTCGAGCGTGCCCATGCGATCGATCGCCTCATCAAGCGCGAGCTTTTCCTGATACGGCCTGGTCGTGGTCAACGCGTCGTAAATTTCGCTGGCGCAGATGATGCGGCCGCCGAGGGGAATATCTTCGCCCTGCAGGCCGTCGGGATATCCGGAACCGTTCCAATGTTCGTGGTGGGCACGCACGTGAACGGCCACGTCGCCGAGATGTTTGAGTGGTGAGAGGATTTCCGCACCGATCGTGACGTGTTTTTTGATGTGCTCGTACTCTTCGTCGGTCAACTTGCCCTCTTTGTTGAGCACGTCCTCGCGGATGCCGATCATGCCGAGATCGTGAAGCCGTCCTGCCATGCGCACCGTTTCGATTTCGTCGTCGCTCAGGTTCATTTCGGACGCGACCGTAGCGCTGAACGCTGCGACTCGTGCCGAATGTCCGGCCAGAAACGGATTCTTGGCTTCGAGTACGTTGACCAGCGTCTCGAGTGTGGCGGTCGAGAGGTCGCGGAGTTTCGCTTGTTCGATTTCCAGTTCTCGCGTACGGCGACCGACTTCTTCCTTCAGCCATTCGGACATCTCGCGAGTTTGGAGCAACGTGTCACGGCGTTTGAGGGCCCGCTTGAGCGCGCTCTCGAGGTTCGTGAGTTCGATCGGCTTGGTGAGATAATCGATGGCACCGCGCTGCATGCAGATCGTGGCGCTGGTGGCGTCACTCACTGCGGTTAACATGAGAATCCCGAGGTCGGGATCGAGGCTCAGGGCTTCGGACACGACGTCCACCCCCGTCATCCCGGGCATCCGAATGTCTAGGAGCATCAGTTCCGGCCCGAACGATTGGATTTTCTCGAGCGCCTCGGACCCGGAGGCCGCGTCCTTTACCGTCCAGCCCCGCTTGGAGAGCAGCCGGGACAGGGCGTTACGTATTGGCGTTTCGTCATCGACAACCAGCACCTTGACTACGCGATCGTCCGTGTTCGATTCACTCACCACCCGTACGCTCCTCGTGGGGTCGTGGCTCTAGAATAACGAAAAACGCTGCACGAGCAACGAACGGCGCCATGCTAGGGCCCGTCGCTGACAAATGTTACGTCGACGCGGTGAGGGATGATTCCCGCGGCGGCACCCCGATCGAGTAGGAGTTGCACCGCGCGTCGCCCGTCGTCTCCGTAATCGACCGTGTAGTCATTGACGTACATGCCGATGAACCGATCGGCCGCAACCCGGTCGAGGCCGCGGGCGTACTGCATGGCGTGCGCCAAGGCGTCCTCGCGGTGCTCGAGTCCGTACACGATGGAAGCCCGCAGATCGGCGGACACCAAGGGTAGGAGGTCGTCGCCTAGATCGCGCCGTATCGCGTTCCCCCCGAGAGGGAGCGGCAAGCCGGTTTCCTCGTACCACCATACGCCGGTGTCGAGCCAGAGGTGGAGGCCATGGTCACGGTAGGTGAGTTGTCCCTCGTGAATGAGCATGCCGGCATCGACCGATCCGTCCCGGACGGCATCTTCGATTTGGTCAAAGGGCGTGACGACCGCCTCAAACTCCGGTTGGAACAAGCGGAGGGCGAGGGCCGCGGTCGTCAGCGTGCCGGGAATCGCCACGCGCTTCCCGCGCACCGCCTCGCGCGGGTCACCTTCGATGGGTCGAGCAGCGACTAGGCATGGGCCGTAGCGGTCACCCATCGACGAACCATGAGGCAAAAGAGCATAGGCGTTTGTCAGGTACGCATAGGCGTGAATCGAAACCGCCGTAACATCCAATTCGCTTTTCAGAGCGCGCTGGTTCAGCGTCTCGATGTCCTGCAGTTGGTGCACATACTCCCGGTCACCGGTTGGAATCTTCCCGGCCGCGAGGGCGTAGAACATGAACGCGTCGTCGGAGTCCGGGCTGTGTGCCAGGTGGATCGTCGGCATCAGTTGGATACGCTACCAGTCGCATTGCGAGCTTCTTCGAGAAAGTTCGAGACTGCCAATGAGTGCATCTGGTATTCGGGTCGTCCCCGGGCCATTTCGGTTTCATAATTCTCGAGGAACGTCGCGTAAGACCGTTGCGCCTCGGCGTTCTGTCCCAAGGCCTGGTATACTCCCGAGCGCAGCATGGGCGCGAACAAGTGGCCGGCCGTCTCCATCTCGAGCGAATCGGCTTGAGCCAAGGCAGCTTCGGTTCCGCCGGTAATTGCGTTGATCAATCCAACGTGATAGCGCGCGTCACTGTCCAGTGGGCCGAGCATCTCGTATGTCTGAATTGCCATCGGTGCGAAAAAGGCGACCTGGTCGATCTTGCCGGCCTCGTGTTCTCGCATGGTGCGGTCGAAGAGGCGATCGGCCTGCTCCCGAGGGGTCATGGTGCTGAGGTCGATGGTTTCGGGTGCGCTCGGGGGCGCGCCGGTCTGCGTCGCAACGCCGCCGACCGGGGGTGTGTTCACGCGGCCGGCAAAGAATCCCAGCGCCGCGGACACGACTGAGGCTGCCAGCACGCCGACGATCCATGGCCACAACGGGGTGGCAGATACCCCTTTGCCGGCCGTCGGCGTGCCACAGACGTGGCAAAACCGGGCCCCGGCGCTCAAGGGGGCCGAGCAATTGGTGCAGGCGGTGGAACTCAGCGGCGCCGCGCAACTACTGCAAAACCTTCCTGATGCGGGTTGGCCGCATTTAGGGCACGTTGTAGCGGTCATTGGGCGTTCTGGATCCAAAAGAAAGGGGAGGGTAAATAATAATACCGGGGTTCATTCGCTGGCGGTGCCAACCCGCCCCTATTACTGTAGCGTGCTATGTCCATCGAGTCGCCGAACCAATCGGGGTCCACCCATTTCGATCCGCCGTTGCACCAGATCAAGGCACGGCAAATGGGCGAACTGGTGCGGGGAGACAGCCGGTGGGACGTCGTGCTGGAAAGTGTCCTCGACCCAGAGGTCAACGGTGTGCGCGGCAGGATCCACTTCGTGTCCGGCGCCGTGCATCGGCTCACGACCTGGATCTTCCTCGAGTGGAGCGACAGCGACGTCGAGAACCGCTTCAGTGAACTGGCGTCCGACTCGCAGATGCTCTGGAATCTCCTCGGTTCGCTCGAAGAACATTGATCGCCTGAACAAACTCATTACCAAATGCTGATTAAGTTTGGATCCGCGCGGTGGTTGATTGCGGGTGCACTCGCGTTCGGCCCTTGCTTGCTGCGGGCCCAGGATCAGCCGCCCGTGATTCGATCGATCAGCATCGAAACCCAGAACATCTTCGACTCGGCCCAAGCGCAAGGGAGTTTTGCTTACCGGGCGGCCAATGCCATCCATTCGACCACGCGACAGTCGGTCGTGCGGAACGAATTGTTGTTCAAGGTAGGGCAACGGCTCGATTCAGCGCGCATTGCCGAAACGCTGCGTAACCTCAGAGCTCGGGGGCTGTTTCGCGAAGTCTCGATCAACACCGCACGCGACGGTGATTCGGTCGACATAGAGGTGGTCACGCTCGATGGGTGGACCACGGAGTTGGTGGTCAACGCGCGGGTTACCGATGGCCAATTCACCTGGGCGCTGGGAGGGCAGGAGCGCAACTTCCTCGGCACCGGCGCTCGCGTTGGTCTCGTCTTTCGCCAGGAGCCCGATCGGAGTGCTTGGACTGTCCGGGCCGGGCACGATCGCATTGCCGGGTCGCGCTTCGGTGTAGACTGGGTCTATGACAACCTGAGCGACGGGACCGTCGGTCTCTGGAGGGTTGGGGTACCGTTTCGATCTCTCTCGGACCGAACCGGTGTCGACCTAGTCGGTGAAGCTGCGAACCAACGGGTACTCCAGTGGGCGAACGGCGAGATCTTCCAGACGTATCAACGGCGAGCGTTCATCCAGCGTGCCAGCGCAGCGTACGCCCCATTTGCCGGCCCTCGCGGGTATTTGCGCTTGGGAATCAACGGGCAGATCCGACGGGAGGAGTTCATTCTCGACGCCGATACGGGCATGTCGATCCCGGACTCGGTGACCGCGACTTTCGGTGGGTTTGCCGAACTTCTGGGGGCCCAATTCAAGGTTGTGACGCATTACAACGGATTCGCGCGAGCTGAAGATCTGGACTTAAGTCACCGAATCACGCTCGAGGCCTGGGTGGCGCCCAAGGGCATGGGATACGAGCGACCGGGCATCGGCCCGGCGCTTTCGGTCCGAACCGGGTTCGACGCCGGGGCCGTCTTCGGGTCCGTTCTGGCCCGGGCCAACGGTCTCTTCACGAGCGGGGGACTCGACACGGGTCAGGTCTTTGGCGGCCTGACGATTGCAGCCCAGATCGTCCAGCGATTCCCCACTGTGTTTCACATCGAGGGCGCGGCCCGCACCGGTACGCCCCCAGGGGAGGAATACGATCTGGGCCACGGCATCGGACCACGCGCGTTCGTCGCGCATTCGTTTACGGGCGAGCGCATGTACTGGTGGTCGATAGAGCAGCGCGCGTTCCTGATCGACGAGGTTCTCGGGTTGTTCGGTGTGGGCTTCGCGGCTTTCCTCGATTACGGAGGAGCGTGGTATACCGAACAGCCTAGGCGAACCGGTGGAAACGCAGGGTTTGGATTGCGAATCGGACCAACGCGTTCGACTGGATCCAGTGTGGGCCGGATCGATTTTGCATATCGGTTTGGAGAAGGGTGGTCGGGCCGGAGGTGGGCGTTCAGCTTCGGTCGCGGTTTTCTGTTTTAGCTACTGGCCCACCACGGATGTGGGAATGAGTCGGTCGCGCCCGCTGCCCACACCGAGTTGCCCGGTGATGTTCCAGCCCCAGCAGTACGCGTCGCCGGTTTTGGCCATTCCGCAACTGTGCGTTGCTCCCACCGTGATGCTGGCGAACTGTAGGGTGGTATTCACCGGTATGGGGATCTCGCTGTTCAGCCGGAAACCGGTCCCGAGTTCGCCCTCCAAATTCCGCCCCCAGCAATAAGGGTCCCCGTCCGGAGTGAGGGCGCACGAGTGCGTTCCTCCGGCGGTAACGGTTTCGAAGACGATTCCGCCAACCGCGGGGACCGGAAACCGCTGGGTAAAGCCTGAGCTGTCACCGAGCTGCCCGTAGCCGTTCAGCCCCCAACAGTAGACGATGCCCCCCGTCGTCACCGCACACGTGTGTTCGTCGGCTCCGGCGATCGACTGATACTGGTGTCCGCCTACGACGAGATTCGGAGCGAAAAATGAACTGACCCTCGAGCTGTCACCGACGGCGCCACCCTGGTTCACGCCCCAACAGTAGGCGTCCCCGCTCGATACGATACCGCAGGTGTGTTGCAGGCCGGCAGTGATGATGCTGAACGTGAAACCCTCGATCTTTCGGGGGCGCAGTTCGCACGGTTCGGCACCGCAGTCGGATGTGGGAGTTCCCACCCCCAGTTGTCCCCATCCGCCGCCACCCCAACAGTACGCCTCGCCGGCGCTTGTCAGACCGCACGCGTGCCGGTCACCGGTGGTAATGGTCTTGAACAGCAGAGAACCCGATACCGGCACGGCCGAAACATGGGCCGAGTTTGTCACGCCGTTTTCGCCCGGCGTACCCCCAAAGGAGCCGATTCCCAATTGGCCCCGGGCGTTGGATCCCCAACAAAATGCCGCGCCCACACCATCTAGCGCGCATGAGAAATTGCCGCCGGCCGACACCGCGGTAGTTGGCGATGTGAGCCCGGTGACCAACGCAGGGGTTCCGTTGCTGAACAACGTTCCGGTACCAAGTTTACCGCTCGTGTTCGAACCCCAGCACGCTGCGCGGCCCAGTGCCGTCACGCCGCAGGTGTGGAACGCGCCGGATTCGATCTGGACCAGGTTGATGGTTACGGTAACCGGAAGCTCGGCGCTCAATCCGTCGTGCTCGGCAATGATGGTCGTCGTGCCGGCGCCGATAGCTGAGATCAGGCCGTTTTGGGTAACGAAGGCGACTCCCACCCCGTCGGTGGACGACCAGCGGAACTGCGCGTCGGAGATGATCTCTCCTGATCCGTCCAACGCCGTGGCCGACACGGCGGCCGTATCGCCCAGGGCGAGGGTGAGACTGCCAAGCGAGAGGGACACTTGAATGGCAACGATATCGGTGGGAGATTCACCGCACGCCACAGTGGTGGCCAGCACCGATATCCAGGCTAGTCGTGGAGTTCGCATCTAGCTGATATCCGCGATGCTCAGAATAAACTCGGGTGTCGTGTAGCGAAACGCATTGGTTCCGGCCTCGATCTGCTTTCGGAAGTTGTCACCCCAACAATACACCTCGGCGTCGGTTGACACCCCACAGGTATGCGCGGCCCCGGCACTCAGGGACTGAAGAGTGAGTCCTCCGAGAACTTGTTGTGGGACCGGAACGTCGAAGACCTCACCGTTGCCGATCTGTCCCTCATGATTGCGCCCCCAGCAGTGGGAAGTTCCGGTGTCGGCGATAGCGCACGTGTGGGAGCCGCCGGCCGATATAGTCACGAATCTGCGATCGGTATCGACAGCGATCGGGATGTTCGAGCAAAGGGCGCCAGTGAGGGCGCAGGCCTCGCCGGTCGGGCTACCAAGCTGACCGGAGCTGTTCCGGCCCCAACAAAAGACGCTGCCGTCTACCAGAAGTCCACAGGTATGGTTTCCTCCGGCGTCGAGCCCCGCGAAATGCAAGCCCCCTCGCACCAGCACGGGCAGCGGGCTGTCTATCAGCGTGCCGTTGCCAAGTTGGCCATCGAAGTTTCGCCCCCAGCAATAGGCCACACCGTCCGGGGTCAACGCGCACGTGTGTGCGTTTCCCGCGGCGATATGGCTCACCGGGAATCCCGCATCGACTATTGTGGGTGTCGCGGCACAGGTGCCGCTACAGTTGGGCCCGAGGCCTCGGAGGCCGAGTTGGCCGTCTCCGTTGGAACCCCAACAGTAGGCCACCGAGCCGTCGGTGACACCGCACGTATGAGCCCCACCCGCGCTGATTTGCCCGAACGCAATGCCGCCCGACACGGGCATCGGTTCCAGTGCCACTCCAACGGAGCTGTTGCCGAGGCGACCTCCCCCGTTGCTTCCCCAACAGTAGGCCGATCCATCACTCGTCAGGCCACACGAATGGGCGAACCCCATCGTGAGCGATACGAACTGGACGTCTCCCAGTAGCGGCACGGGCGATTCAGCGTTCCCAATGGCACCGGTGCCCACCTGACCGTCGCTATTGACTCCCCAACAGGTGGTCCGACCGTCCGGAGAGAGTGCGCAGGCGTGATATGCACCAAGAGACACCGATGCTTCCGGGTCTAGGCCGGGGCCCGTGGGCCCATCGCCGCACGCTAATATCCCAACGAGAAGAATCGGAGCCAGCGTGCTAGGGATTCGCGTCATCGAACAAATAGCCACTTTCGTGCGGGGGGAATACCTGATATGACTACCAGGCCGACCGCGTTGCGGTTCCTTCTCCCTCACAATACGGCCAACAATGTCGCCTGATTGCACCGCCGGCGTAATGTTCACCCTATTGCTGGTGTAGGGTCTGGGCACGCAGAACACTCCTCTGGAGTGCCGGTTCGACGTTCCACCGGTCGAGATCAGGAACCTCACACCACGCCCACTCCGAGTCGCCGTGCGGGTCCATCTGCCGTACCTCGGTTCGGAATTCGAAGGTCAGATCGTGATGCCAGTGCCCCGGCTCGTTCTTGAAAGGTGGAATCTCATGCACGTCGACGCGCACGAGTGACGGTGACTTCGTCTGGGGCAGGGTGATTCCAGTTTCTTCTTCGACCTCGCGGCGGGCGGCGTCTACGAGCGTGGCGTCATCGGGTTCCACGTGACCGCCGGGTTGGATCCACAGCCCGACGCGCGCGTGGTTCACGAGCACGACCGACTCTCCGTCGGGCGACAACACGATCGCGCTAGCCGTGATGTGACCGGGGTCGTAGTCCGTTCGGTCGAACGGGTCAGCTTTGTCGGCGATGAGCGCTAGGGTCTGCGCCAGGCTATCTACATCGTGCGTGTGCGGT
>SMVB01118076.1_pt1 | contig 15292 bp, 11 predicted proteins | sample 2456461 | NCBI WGS metagenome assembly SMVB01 (sample SAMN11095934, study PRJNA526329) | marine sediment metagenome | biome: Marine sediment; feature: Surficial sediment; material: Deep marine sediment; isolation source: Hadal surficial sediment | place: Pacific Ocean | collected 2014-05 | depth... | reverse complement strand
CAGGATCTATTCAATATGATCACCAATGGCATGAAGGGAACTACCATGCCCGCATGGAAGCATCTTGCTGAGGCAGATCGATGGAGCCTGGTGCTCTACCTGAAAACTCTGTCGAAAAAATTCGCCAAGGCCAAAAAACGCAACAAATATCCTGCTGTCATTGCCGTCCCGAATCCGCCGGGAAACTTTAATACCGAGAGTATCGCGAACGGCAAAGAACTTTTTCTGCAAAACTGCTCTGGCTGTCATGGCATCAAAGGACGAAGCGATGGGCTCTCCACCTTTAAAGTGGTTGATATTGCTTCAGACTCTATTTGGCCGCGAAATTTATCCAAGTCCTGGCTGTTTCGCCGTGGCACCACACGCGAGGATATTTTCCAAACCCTGCGTACCGGGCTTTCCACAACAGCCATGCCTCAGTTTTCAACACGGGTGTTCAAGGACAATCAAATTTGGGATATCGTCAATTACGTGCAAACCCTTTCCCCGGCCAAGCGACCTCCTGTCAATCCTTTGATCAAAGCGAAAAAAATTGATGGGAATTTGCCGTTGAATCCTGATGATAAGTTTTGGAATTCCATCGATGCCTATTTCTTTCCTTTAGGTCGACAGGTGATTCAAGGGGATAAAGCCTATCTGCCTACCATTGATGATGTGACGGTGAAAGTGGTTTACAATTCCGAGGAAATTGCTTTTTATATCCACTGGGACGACACAAGGGTCGATGCGACACTCATCAATAAAACCCTGGTTGAAGAGTCCCCTGCTCCACCACTGCCGCCGGAATTTAGAGTCGAAGAGGGTGAAGAAGAGGAAGAAGAGATTAGAGCCGCGCAAAAACTTCCCGATGCCATCGCCATTCAGTTTCCCAATAAGTCCAATACAAATGGAACAAAACCTTATTTTCTTAATGGCGACAAAGACCATCCTGTCAATCTTTGGAAATTGGATACGGGATCAATGCATGCGGTGGAAATCAATGCACGCGGAATGGAGAGTTGGAAACCTCAAGCGGACCCTAGTCAAAATCTTGCGGCAAAAATCATTTACCGATACGGGCGTTATTCTGCGGTCATCAAAAGAAAGCTGGCGACTAATGACAAGGAAAATGATATCCAGTTTGTTCCGGGAATAAAAATTCCTATCGCCTTCAACGCCTGGGATGGAACACAAGGAGATACCGGATCGAAAAAATCGATATCCAGTTGGTTTCAACTGGTTCTGGAGTGACAGAGTACTGAGGGGAACCTTTGATTCAATAATTTACTATTCCCCCGATATCGCCGGCAAAGTGAGCGTTTTAAGATATGCCAGAATATCCGCGACTTCCTGAACCTCCAGCAAGTCCTTGAAATTGGCGGGCATGGTGGAAATTTTCTGTATCTTGAATTTTTTTATGTCGTCCTTATTGATCTTTAATAGCTTCCCGTCTTTATTGATTACTTCAATACTGTTGGTGTCCTCATTTTTTTTGATCCCGGTAATGAACTTTCTCCCCTTCGTCAAAATTAGAATCGTGGCATAACCACTCGTGATCACCGCCTTAGGATCCAAAATCGATTCAAGAAGAAACTCTGCTTTGCGGCTGGTTCCAATGAAACTGAGATTCGGCCCAACATTGCCGCCCTCCTTTTCAACCTGATGACATTTGGAACAAGTGACCTTACCATTCGGATCAAAAAATAATTTTTTACCGTTCTCCGGATCTCCCTGCGGTTGCAAGTAGGATTTCCACTTTTCGAAATCTTTGTCGGCTTTAAGAGTGTTTAAATAAGACGCAATCATTCCCGCCTCTTCCAGACTAACTCCCAGGGTTGGCATTTTCACACCTGGTTTAAATTCTTGCGGATTAGACATCCAGGAAAAATTCCATTCAGGAGAATAATAAAATCCTGCACGAGAGAGATCTGGCCCAATCTTGCCTCCTTCACCATCAATTTGATGACAGGCAAAACAACTTTTCTTTTTCATAAACAGTTTTTCGCCTGCTGAAATACTGTCCGCCTTTCCCCCTTCCCCTGCCATCCAATCAGAAAAGGTTTTTACTTTCTGCAATGTCATCGAAGGCGCTTTAGGACGCTCCTGATTAAGTTTCTCCGGAAGGATCAGGGGATGGCTTTTATCCTGAGCTAACTCCCTTAAAAAGGCAACCAGAGACCATATTTCATATTCAGAAAGTGTGTGTCCGAATACTGGCATTAAATGCGACTTTCTAAGCGCCGCACCCCCCTGGTCAATAACACGATAGAGTTGCTCGTTGTTTTTTTTCTTAAGAAACTCTGGGTCAGAAAGCTCGGCCGGTTCTTTTTCCAAAAACTCCGCATTGAAACCTTCCCCATCCCCCTCAGTTCCATGACAATGGGAACAATAATAAAGAAATAAAACTTTGCCGTTTTTCACCATCCCCTCAGATTGTGAAACCGTCAATACTTTCGGCTTCACTTCCGGGCTCCCGTTGCATGACCCTACAAAAAACAGGACAAATAAAATAGCAAGTCCAGCGCTTGAACGAATTTTCATTTTTAACTTTTGTTTCCTGATTTATTGAAAAAGCAAGACCGACCTTCAATATTCGCACTCACCCAGCAAATTTCAGGATAATAACTCAAAAATAAAATTAATTCAATGAACGACCCCCGTTGCGGGTAGATGGGGGATTAAACCCATTGGTGAGATTAAAAGAATAGCCGACGAGACCTGACGAGAACTAATTTAAGCCAAAAAAAAACAGCATCGGCCCGAAGAGACCGACGCTGTAATTAATGTCGTTTAAAGCTTACTTGCCAACAGTAAAGTCAGCTTTCACATCACCATCGCCAACTGTTATTTCTGCGCTGGTCTCACCTACATATGGATGCCATGCAGTGACTTTATATGTGCCAGCAGGAATGCCATCGATCTTGAATGATCCGTCATCTCCACTGATGGAGTAATACGGGTTCCATACAATTCGTGCATCTGCTTCCATGAAGTTATGCTGATCGCACTGCAGGAAAAAATGCTTATCCTTTTTCTGCTTAAAACGCTTGTAAGATTTCGTCACGTCCGCAACATCACCTTGACTCGGAAGAGGTTTGTTGAACAGGGTCTTTCGGCTCGCACCCTTAACAGAATAACCATGCGGGTTGTGGAGAATTTCCAGATCCCGATTAGTGATTGTGAACAAGCCCGTTTTCACACCTTTCGGGGTCTTCCGGACGATAGAAACTTTCGGGAAAATATCACAGGTTTTAAAGTCAAAGTTGATCACTTCTGTGGACCAGTCTTTTCCTTTGGCAATTTTTTCAATAAAAACTACCGCTTCTTTCAATTTACCGTCTTTGACAGTAACCTTAATGCGGGGACGAATTCCATCCTTCGTATCTGGATGAGTGATACAAAAATCAACGTTTTTCCCTTTAGACAAATCCTCCATGATGGGAGCCATCGGCTCACCCTTCAAAGAAACTATCCCGGAAATGGAGCCTTTACCTGGGGCACCTCCTTCATACTTTGGTTTTTTTGCCGCGAAGCTCTGAGACGCCGCAACACTCAATACGAACCCGATTGCCAACAAACTGACGAATACTTTTTTCATCACCTTGAATTCCTCCTTTATTCAAATACAAAAGTTAAAATATGCACCCATAATTGAGCTATTGATGAGTCAAATTAAAGGGGGCCCTGTTCGGGCCCCCTCCTACGAACAATTTTAACAAGCAATTAAAAATTACTTGTTCATAGACAGAACATCATCGCCTGCTTTGGAAGCCGACTTATCACCTTTCGGTGTAGCGCCTCCCAGCGGTAACAATGATCGGTCTCCCTTAGGTAGAACTTTGAAATAACCCCACTGACCCGCTTGCTGATAAGGGGTCCGTGCGTTCAACCACAGGTACGTCCCTGGGTTCTGATACGTGCCGCCAGCTTTAAAGAAGGCCTGGATGTACTCCCCAGCGCCAAACTGCTCGACATCAATCATATCAGAGCCTCTTTGGTTCAGGTGACGCCGCCATTGATGTCCGTCAAGATTGAACATCTGGTTCTGCTCGTTATGAGCCCCGAACACATTGATCATCACCTGATCGCCAGCATGTGCTTTGATTACTGGAGTCGCAGGGTCTTGGTCTGCCGCAACACAAGCCGTGAACATATTACCAAGCTCACAACCCTCGTCTTCGCGATAAGTCCAAGGCTCCAGGCGATAATTCACACCCGTCAATCCTGCTACGTTCTGCAGGTAAGGCATGAATGAGGTTCCCAGAATATTATCCTCATCCTGGAAGTACAACGCGAAGTCACGGTAGTTCTCCAGTTTCGCGTTTTCAGGATAAGACTTGTCAATGATCACGTCCGCTTTCCAGGAATTACCCATAGTGATGTCTTTCCCAGTTTCCGGATCGCGGTACACCGACCCACGTGGACCGATAATGATTCCGCCATACAGCCCATCGCGAACATTGGTCGTCAGGTTACCGAAATCCCAAATCAACGCACCGTTGATGTTGTAATCAGGATGCGCGTAAAAGGTATAGGTCTTCGATTTACCTGGAGCAACGGTCTGGTCGCCAGGGTTGTTACCAACGTTGATGCCTTGGGAATCCAAAGGATCGAACGCGATGTTATTAATATGCAAAGAAGCGTTGCCTTTTTTCATGCGGTTGGTCAGCTTGATCTTCACACATTCGCCGATATTCACACGAAGTGTCAGAGGATGCGGCATAATGCCCTCATCAGAAGCTTGGGACACTTCACCTTCTAAGACGAAGATCTTAGCTTCGGCATTCGCCAGGATCAGCATACGCTCGAAATCCACTTCGATTTCGTCCTCGGCGTTAGCATTGAACTTCAGCTCTGTGTTGATTGCAACCACACTGAAATTTTTAACCGGTGCGTCTTTCGGACAAAGTGTTTTACGCACTTTCTTCTTGAAGTTTTCATTACCCGGAAGAACTTTCAAGCTTTTTTGAAGTTCGTCGTGGACTCGAATAATTCCCCAACTACCTTCAGATAACTTTGAAGTTCGACCATTGTAATAAATATAGTCACCCGCCATTCCCTGGTAACCACCGGCTGTGGTAGCCAAGTCATAGCGTTCCGCGATACCAATATGGATGGTATTTGTCACCCTGGAATCCCGGTCATAACGCTCGGGACGAAATCCATGACCGGAAAGAACAAAGGTATGGGTCTCATTCTGCATTCCAGACAGGAGCCTAAAAACCATGTTGTCGCCAACATAAGCCCTGATCATCGGAGTGGATGGATCCCCATGATCCTTACTACTGAACAGCTGGGACGCGTCTTTGTTATTCATTAACCGTGCCGTCAAAGAAGCCGCCCTGAAATTGAACGCTCCACCCGTAGTATGGGTACCTCCGTTGAGTAAAGGAAAGGCTACATCCAGCATATCATCCGGCATCTGAAAGGAAATGGACTGTCCCGCCGCGATAGCATTCTTACGGGAAAGACCAGGAGGATTCCCTGCAGTTACCAATTGCGCTGTATGCGGAACCGTGTCGCTTATTTGAGCCACCAATTCACGGAAACTACCGTTACGTGCATACGCAAAAGGCTCGGTGCCATGAATATCAGCAACTGGGCCACTGCGGATCTCTTTGCCTGTCACTGGATCGTGATAGGTGGATCCCCAAGGCTCAACGATAGTCGATCCAATACCGCCATGCGGCCAAGTGGTTGCACCAAAGGCGTGGTCATGCCAGAAAACCAGACCAACATCTGCATCCACCCACCAGCGATAACGAACGAACTCGGTACTAACGATCTGACCCGCCGCATGTGCATGGGTCATGCCCTCAGTAAACGTTATTGTATACTTGCCATCCTTCGCCGGATTCTTGTTTGGATCAGGAACCATCGATTTAATCCAGCGAGCGTCTTTCAGGTTGGGAACTTCGATACCAACCATGATATCGGCCCCGACATGGTAAGGCGTGGCATGCTCCGCCATCTGGATTTCAACCGTGTCATCTCCAGGCTTGGTTGCTTTCAAAACCTTGGCATTCATCGGTACAGGCAAACCAACATGATGACCATCTTTCATTTTCTTAGTGAACTGTCGATAAGATCGCATCGACTGATCATAAGAAAATCCAGTGATAACACCATCTGAAGCCTGGTTGTCAAACTGGAAGAAATGCGGATGAATATTGACTTTCGACATCTGAAAGTTGGTGAAGTCATCATCATCCCACTCACTGGTCAAAAGAACATCCACACAATCGTAAACATTAGCGCGGATGACCAGCGGATAGGCAATCTTTGGATCGGCTTTCACCTTCGCCATATCCTCGTCAATGACGTAGATCAGACCATATTTATCGATGACGGGAGGTAAATCCCCAATAGCTTTCGAAAGTTCGATCGGTGTGTTGATGAAATGCAGGTTGTACTGTTTCCTTCCTGCACCTGGAGGACATAAGCTCCAACGCCCATGCTCACCCGGCTTCGCAGGCGAAGACGTTTCCAAATTCGCCGGAGTTTTATTACTGCCAGACTCAGTTACCAATTGCCCGTTGTTCTTAGCAATATGGAAAGGCTCCAACCAGGGTGCGCCACCATGATGCCTGGCAAACGGAACGCGTTTACCAAAATGTGGCGTCATATGCGGCCATGCCAGTTTGCCGGAAAGCGGCGAAAAATGAATGGAATGGCGTTTGCCCGGATGTGGAGATTTAAACTTAGGATTCTTATCTGTAGATTCTCTTTCAGACAGAGCCCTGTTGCCTTTCCAGGCATAATCCCAAACAGATCCATCATAAGCTTTGATCTGTTCAATTTCATCACTGGTATGACCGGGTTGTCCCTGTGGAGGCAACATGTATTTAACCCAGTCCTTAATGTTAACTGTTGGACTGTCTGTACTCCAGTCGCTCGCGCCTTTGCCTACAACGTGAAACTTTTTACCAAACCAATCCAATGTTTTCCCAACCAACGCTTCGGAATCCACAGGTTTGGGGATTCTTCCCTCGCGATCTGGCAATTCCTTCAGGGGTCGCATAATATCCGTGCTACCGAAAGGATAGTTGCCGTCCTGCAGGGTGTTGTAAACCCTCCAGTAACCCCACATGCCTGCAACGTAATGATGCGCCACATGGCAGTGAAAAAGGAAATCACCCGCCAGACGCTGACACAGACCGGAACCACACTCAGTCTCAAGGTCCACCACCTCCGCAGGCCCAATGACCTGAACATCTACTCGATCGGACGTGGTACGAACTACAGGATACTTGACCGGACCATCGTAGGCCGCTGTAGTCAGATTTTTCAGTTGGACTTCCCGTTGTGGAGAACGCGTCCAACGAATGGTACCACCATGCGGATGATGCGAATGGAACACTTCGCCACCGCCGTGAACCAGGCGGAATTTCGCCGGATCACCCAGGTAGGACCGGGGAATCGTTGTTGGCGCATCGCCGAAGGTATAGGAACTATACGCCAGCGATTCATCCTCAAAATGGAACCTCTTCTCCTGTTGCGCCAAGTTGTTAATGCCAAAAGGCTCACTGCGGAAATTAAGAGCACGCGCTGAAGGACGATACGCGTCCGTTTGCGGATCGCGCTGAGGGATCATTTCGCCATGACGGTTCAAAGGACGGAAAGACTCATCGCCCACTTCGTGATACATCAAAGTGAATTCGCGAAAATCGCGTTCATTATCGTTGACGATCATCGCCATCCAACCACTTTCCAAAGCTTCACCGGTCCACGGATCGAGATACTTCGATCCATGTGGCTCAACAATAAATGTACCGATCAATCCCAAAGCAGAAGGATCGCGACCCGCATGACTCATGATCAAGTGTCCGCCTTCTTGCTCATCGATAGGGATATGCCACTCAAATTCCTGCTCTTCTTCAGCAGGAATGATCGCACCAGGCGTTGCCGCCGTTGCCGGTTGACCTGTAGAGCTGATGATCATCGCCGATCCATTGACCTGAAAACCAACGTCTTCATCTTCCACCTCGTTACGCACTTTCACGCGTAAGCAATCGCCCTGGTTGGCCCGAATAACTAGAGGTTGAATGTAATCACCCTGAAGCCCATTGGTCACTGCACCGGGATCCAGTTCATCTTCGCGAGCCGCCGCGTTCTTTTCTTCTTCCGCGCGCACCTTTTCAATGTTCTTGGTGAGAACGAACATGTACCCAGGGTAATAATCACCCCACTGGTTCAACGCGACTTCCACGTTGATGGCGGTGATATCATAGAATTTAACCGGAATGCCGCTCGGGCAATGGGCGCCTTTGAAAACTTGCTGGCTCGCTTCGGAAGGTCCCAGCAAATAGCTTTGACCTAACTGATGCGCCGCCCAGGAATCGTGAAATCCACCACCAGAAGAAGCAGGGGAAGCGTGTTCTCTGATCTTGCCTTGCAAGCGGTCCATCAATTTCATGAAGGTCTTATTCAGCTCATCTTGACGACCTTCCATGCCGCTCATCATTTCTTCATAATTAACTTGGTTTTCCAGCTTGTTCAACCACTCGGGCCGATCCACAGCTGAGCTTTTGTGTCCGCTATGGTCCGCACCTGTTCCAGCAAGCGCAGGCGCGGCAAATAGCACCAGAGCACATAGCATTACCAAGAGTAAATGCCAGTACTTACCACCCTTTTTGACACTAGTTAACATCGGTATTCCTCCCTTTGGAATCTTTTGCATCGTTCAAATTTTGCCCTGCAAACCAAAAATTCGTAAATAACCCTTTATTATCAATAACTTATTCAAAACACTGAAAATTCCGTCAGTTCATCTTTTCCTTTTTCATGGACGGGGAACTTTAACAAAAATATTATTAGCGTACAAGTGCCAAATGCAATTTTTCTTGATTTCTTTCAACTAATAGAAAAACGGCATTTCCTGTTGAAATTCCATCAATTATTTCCTCAAAATGCATGGTGGACTCGATGCTGGAGCCGTTCACAGCCAAAATAATATCGCCTTTCTCCAAGCCTTTTATTTCAGATTCACTGTCAGGGTAAACCTTGACTATCTGGACACCTGTGGTTTGGCTTTGCATGATTTCCAATCCAAGGGGTGGAATATCGCCAAAGGGTATGGGCAACGATGCTAGTACTTTGCGCTGCCGTCTATTATTATTGTCAAGTTTTACCATGACTGCCTGGGATTTCCCATTACGGAGGATGTCCAGATTTACCGTTTGACCAGGCAATATGGAACCGATGATCCGAATCATCCGGCTGGGAGAGTTCACCGGGGTACCGGCAATTTTTAAAATGATATCGCCCACCAGGACCCCAGCCTTATGCGCCGGATCCCCTTCAAACACCGAATTGACTAAAACTCCCTCGCCTTTTTGTAAATTGGTTTTCTCACGGGTCTCACGCGACACCGACTCAATTCCTACCCCCAGCCAGCCGCGTTGCACTTCGCCATATTCGATCAATTGCTCCACTACCCGTTTGACCATGTTTGATGGAATTGAAAACCCTATGCTTTGGGCATAATTAATAATCGCTGTATTGATTCCAATTATTTCTCCGCGAATATTAAATAAGGGACCGCCACTGTTCCCTGGGTTTATCGAGGCATCTGTTTGAATGAAATCTTCGTAACGCGATAAATTGACGTTTTCCCGGTTGAGTCCGCTGATGATGCCAAAAGTCAGAGTGTCATGCAGTCCATAAGGATTGCCCACAGCAATCACCATTTGCCCAACTTTTAATTTACTGGAATCACCAAAAAATGCCGGAGTTAGAGGCTTATCAACCTCCACCTTGACCACCGCGATATCGGTATCTTCGTCCATTCCTAAAACTTTGCCTATCAGCTCTTTCCCGCCTAACAAGGTGATGGTGATTTTTTCTGAATTCCGCACTACGTGGCTGTTGGTGACAATAAGCCCTTTTTCGCCATCGATAATCACTCCGGCTCCGGCATTGGCGGAACGACCCAAGCCTTTTGATTCTTGGTTTCGCACAGATGGGGACGGTGGAACATAGGGGGATATGCTCACTACAGAGGGACGCACGCGGTCTGCGAGGGAGATCAATGCCGCATCCACCTCCTCCAAAAACTGCAGTCCCTTGGGAAAAGCCAGGGAAGTGTTTGGATGGCCAAGAGCGGTCAAAAGCAAGAACGCCAATAGAACAAATGGATGAGGGCTTCTATTCATAGAAATTTTGAGACCAAACTCTCTTCAATGGGACTTGATTTCCATTAAAGAACATGAAAAAGTAAACACAGCCTATATTCAGGGTTTTATCAGATTCTATAACGCTGTCAAGGGAAAACGCCCCGGTTGTTTCGCCGATTAAATTGATGTTTCCCATCATCTTATAGCAGGATATTGACTCTCTAAACATTTGCCTGAATATCAAATAGTTTCAGTTTTTTTCCATATTTGGAGAGCACGTAATGGACGATAAGTTTGAAGGACAATCTGCCCAGGAAATTTTGCAATGGGTTGCCAATCAATATGGCAATAAAGCCGGGCTAGCCTCGAGTTTTGGTATGGAGGACATGGTGCTGATTGATATGCTTTCCAAAATAAAGGGAGAAATCACTATTTTTACTTTGGATACCGGGCGACTGCACGAGGAAACTTATGAAACTATGGAACAGGTGCGAAGCAAGTATGACGTCCAGATTAAAAGCTATTTCCCCGATTCAGGAGCGGTGGAAAAATTGGAACGTGAAAAGGGGTTTTTCTCTTTTCGTGAAAGTATTGAAAACAGAAAGGAATGTTGCGCCATCCGAAAAATCGAACCACTCAACCGCGCTCTGGCAGATCTGGATGCCTGGATCACAGGCTTAAGGAGAGATCAAAGTGTGACCCGGACCACGGTCCTCAAGGTTTCCGAGGATAGCGACCATCTGCCGATGATGAAAATCAATCCCATTGCCGACTGGTCTTTGGAGCAGGTGGAAAATTATATTAAAGAAAATAATGTCCCGATCAATCCTCTGCACAAAAAAAACTATCCCAGCATTGGATGCGCCCCTTGCACTCGACCTATTTCCGAAGGGGAAGATATCCGCGCCGGTCGTTGGTGGTGGGAAAATCCGGAACACAAGGAATGCGGCCTGCACCGGCCGAGCTAGTGGAGATGCCTCCGCTCGCAAATGAAGCAAGAGCGGGCAACGCCCGCAGGAAATATTAGCAAGAGATATTGTTTGCTGGTGCAGAACACTCAAGCTAACTATGGGTTTATCGTTTAATTAGGGTAAAAGGCCTGGATTTAACCGGCCTCCGGTTTCCTGTCTTCCCTCATTTACCCTCCAACGATAGTGGGCGAGGACAAACCTGAAAGAATATCGATTTCTTGAAAGAATAGATTTCTTTTCTTGGCCATAAATTGGCCGTAAATTAGCCGCAAATTTTCTATTTTCGTAGGGACCGTTGCCCCTCTCGCACGCACGGCATCCACAAGTATCCCAAGGATATCCCTTGTGTGGAGACTCCTTACGCTTGCTACCCCAATTCTTCGCCAGAATGGCAGGAGTGCAAGCACCCTGTTTTAATGGTCTTTTTGAAGGAAGTTTTTCAGCAACCTGCTAGTGTTCTCATTTTTTGGGACTGTCTAGATATTCCCTCAATATCCCCACTATCAGGGGACCCATCAGCTGGGAAATACGACGGGTTTTTTGCCACAGGTTGCCCTGGATGGAATTGCTCGGATCCTTAAGATCATTATTGATCCAAGACTCGGCCCGACTGCAAACCCAAGGCAAAACTTTCATGCTGAGCCCGCCGACAATCACCAGCTCTTTGCCGAAATCACCCAACCAGCGATTGCGATTCACAAACCCGTTCATCTGTTCGAGAAGCAATTCCACCGGCGTGGTCCGCAGAAGAATGGACGATACCGTGAACATCAATAACATCCTGAGAAGGGACTGTCCTGCCAGGGAAACGACCTGAACATTAAATTGACTAGCGGACTGCTGGATCGATGAAAACGATAATCCTGAAGTAAATAAAATCGGAAATAGCGTGACCACCAGCAAAAATACGATGAAGGGTTTTAAACCGGTCAGATACTCTTTCAGAGAAATATTGGATGCCCGCAATGCAAAAAAGCAAACGACCGCCAGCATGAGAAGTCCCTGCCATTCTGAAAAGGCCGTGCCTATCAGAAACAATAAAGCTCCGATCAGTTTCCACTTTGCCTCGACCTGATACAAGAAGCCTTCCCCTTCCACAAAACCACTCAAGGACGGCAGAAACTTTTTATTAGCCATTGTCATTTCCTGTTCGAAGCCTACTTATTGGAGAAACTGTTTCCTACTATACATCCATAGCCAGCTTGGGTATTCTGCACCTGCTAAAGATACATTTTGCTCATATTGCCAGTGGAGGCTACTCCATTTTCCTGCTGGCGTTGCCCGCTATTGAGTCTATAGAAATGTCTGACAACATCATCAACAATATCAAAATCGTCGTCGAGAAGAAACTGGAAGGTGAAGGTTCCGGCCATGATTGGTGGCATATTTTCCGTGTGTGGAATCTGGCCAAGCATTTAGCAGATTTAGAAAATGCCGATCAACAGGTGGTCGAGCTAGCGGCCCTGCTTCACGATATCGCCGACTGGAAATTTCACGATGGCGATGAGTCCGCCGGCCCCAGGGAAGCACGTCGATGTCTGGATCAGGCGGGAGCCGATCCGGTCATCACCGATCATGTTTGCGAAATCGTCGCGACCATATCCTATAAAGGTGCTGGTGTGGCGACACCGATGAAAACTCTGGAGGGCCAAGTTGTTCAGGATGCAGACCGACTCGATGCAATCGGTGCAGTGGGCATCGCCAGAACTTTCGCTTACGGTGGACACAAAGATCGCCTAATGTATCATCCCGATGAAAAACCCCACATGCACCAAAGTTTCGAGGAATACAAAAAGAATTCCGGGCATACGATCAATCATTTTTACGAAAAGCTGTTACTGCTCAAAGATCGCATGAACACTTCGGAGGCGAAAAAGATGGCAGAGGAACGACATCGTTTCATGCAACAATATTTGGACCAGTTTTTTCTCGAATGGGACGGGAAGGCATGACGCAATCCGATATCCTGGAACAATCAGCCGAGTTGATATCGCAAGCCCGCCGGGTGTTATACCTGACCAGCGCTGGCATGAGCGCCGACTCAAATATTCCCACCTTCCGGGACAAGGATGGCTACTGGAGAAATTTTCCGCCATTCAAGGAGAAAAACCTCGAAGCGCAGGACCTGGCAAGTCCGTGGGCCTTCCGCAACGTGCTATCACATGCCTGGGCATTCTACGAATGGCGGCGGCGCAACGCAGATGAAAATTCTCCGCATGAGGGTTACCATCTCATCAATCGATGGATCAGCGAGCATCACCCGGAATCATTCATCCACACCACCAATACCGATGGCTATCACCTCATATCCGGATGCCCGACGGATCGAATTATGGAAGTCCACGGTTCCATGTGGCGCTTGCAATGTCTGGATGTTTGTAATTATCAATTCTGGGACGAACTCTCCGTGCCGCTATGCGAGTTGGATCATGACACGATGCAGGCCTCGGATTTACCCCGATGCCAGAATTGCAATTCCATCGCCAGACCGCATATCCTGATGTTTGGCGATGGGGAATATATCGGCCACCCGGAACAGGAACAGAATTTCCGGAGCTTCGCGGGAGGGTCCATCGACCTGGCGATCCTGATCGGCAGTTCCGGTGCAGTCCCCACCAACGATTACATTGCCGCGCAGGTAATGACCCGTGGGGGCAAGGTCATCAATATCAACCCCGACCCCAGCACCAACTCTATTGTGGAAACAAAATACTTCATCCAAATGAAAAGCCTGGAGGCTCTGGTGGCCCTGGATCAACAAGCTTTCAATCGATGAAACCGCAGTGGGTCCATAAACCTGTCTAATTTCCCCTTGGAAAAACAGTGCTTACATGTGATTCAGTATTTTTGGTTGCACGTGCTGTGAGATATAGTATTCTTCCAACAATGTATCCTTACGCCCTCAAGTATAAATGATTTTCCGTTGCCTTGAGGTACAACAGGACAAACCTTTTCGGTCCGGAGGAAGCTCATGCGGTTAGTTCTTATAACCATTGTATTTTTCTTTATAACAGCTCACACCGCTTTTGCTGGTTGCACGAAAGCAGATATCTGCGAGATGATTGGGGATGCGAAACTGAACCATTTCGCGATTCTTGACTTGTGCCCCGACGCGGGTCAGATGATGGCAGACTGTCGAAAAGTATCGGAAAAAAAACTGGAAATACTACCACCCGCCGCGTTTGTGGATAATGGCGATGGCACCGTCACCGACACGGTCAACAAACTGCTTTGGATTAAAAAGGGAATACGAAAGAAAAAGGTGAACTTAAAAGATGCCAAGGCCATAGCTTCATCTTCCCAAGCGGCAAAAAAATCGGGATGGCGGCTCCCCACTTTATCCGAACTGAGGACTCTGGTTTATAAGGAAAGGATTATCAACGTCAGCGGCAAAAAAGCCTGGATCAATCCGATCTTCGATGATGGCAGAGGGAATTATTACTGGTCGACCACCTCGTGTACGGAAATCTCCGCAATTGAAGACCGCTTTCAGAGGAAAATTTGTCAAGCGGGAGAAGGTGCCACATGGCTGGTGAATTTTAACGTCAACGCGGTGCTATGGTTTCATACCAAGCTGGAAAGACCCTATGTCTGGCTCGTGCAAAATATAAAGTAAGATAAACATCGGAGACCGGAGGCAGGAAACCGCAGACCGGAGCGGGCAATAAATAATTCATAATGTAAAAATGGCCATCCTCCGGGGTGGCCTTTTTCATTTTGGGGATGGATTTTTGTGAGCCTCATAATACGAACGTAAAACCGCATTCATGCGGGTTTGATAGCCTTTGCCTTGATCTTTAAACCACGCTAGAAGGTCCGCGTCAAAGCGAATAGTGGTTGCTTCTTTTGGACCATCTGGATAGACCACTTTCGCGTTCTTCCAAAAATCATCAGGCAATGGTGGACCGGGAGGCGCGTCGTTCCGGGTTTTGCCTTTGGACTTCATAACCTCAGCCATTGATAATTTTGTGATATTTTTCTTTTTCATCTTGTCCTGCCTTCCATGCTGAAATAATCCGGCGGTTATCACCGCGCTTTGTGGACACAACAACAAAATAATTTTCCTTGTCAAAGCCAATTGCCATGGTGCGTTCCTCACCGTAGTCTTTTCTGCTGTCAATCCATTCTAAAACAGGGTTGGAATAGATGCGCACCGCATCAAGGAAATCGACTCCATGTTTCTGGAGATTGCTTTTCTGCTTATCATTAGTCCCATTCAAAGTTCAT
>SMVB01039694.1_pt1 | contig 15294 bp, 10 predicted proteins | sample 2456461 | NCBI WGS metagenome assembly SMVB01 (sample SAMN11095934, study PRJNA526329) | marine sediment metagenome | biome: Marine sediment; feature: Surficial sediment; material: Deep marine sediment; isolation source: Hadal surficial sediment | place: Pacific Ocean | collected 2014-05 | depth... | reverse complement strand
GTTGAACGCAAAGCTGATGACCAGGTTGGCGCTTTAAAAACTCACCTTGAATTGCTTAAGAATCCAACGGTTATTTTGTTTTTCCTGGGGATATTCACTTATGTAGGACTAGAGCAGGGGGTGGCAAACTGGATCTCTCAATTCCTGAACAAATACCATGGCTACGATCCACAAACGACTGGCGCTAAAACGGTCGCCTGGTTCTGGGGGCTGATGACCATTGGCGGCGGGGTTGGTATCGTGCTGTTGAAATTATTGGATAGCAAAATAGTGCTGGTTATATTCACCATTGCGGCGATTATGAGTTTAACCGCGGCCCTGTTTATGTCCGGATCGGTTGCATTGATTGCTTTTCCTCTGGTCGGCTTTTTTTCCTCAGTCATGTACCCGGTTATATTTTCCCTGGCGCTCAATTCGGTCGAGGAGCACCATGGCAGTTTTTCAGGAATTCTGGTCACGGCCATTGTCGGTGGCGCCGTCGTGCCGCTGATTGTCGGTGGACTCGGAGATCTCATGGGTTTGAGAAATGGCATGCTGTTTTTATTTCTGCCGATGGCGTACATTTTGAGTATCGGATTCTGGGCGAAACCCCTGATTAAAAATGTAACCGTCGAATTTGGGAAAAAGGAAGCCGCTCTGTAAACGGGAAAAGGTTCTGACCACCACAGGTGCAAAAATTCTTTCACGTGTCTTTTTTTTAAAAATTCACCCGAGTGGTTTCATTCAAGTCGTTAGCGGTAATCCCGGTGGAATTCAAGTCCAAATCAATTAAAGACCTACACCGTTACTTGGAGGAAAGTTAGAATGACCCAGAGATCTTCAGACCTTAAATAGACTGAAACATTATATTGCAAGATGTTCAGTCAGAAATGAGAAGGTTTCAAAGTGGTCAGTAGGAATGCAAATAGAGCATTGTCTCCTCGGAACGATGGGAATATGTAGTGCGCTGGTTAATTCAAAGCCCTATACCGGCAAGATAAAAAAGGGTCTCTGGCGTCGGCTCGTATTTCTAACCGGCATAATTCCGCGTGGGCGTGCCAAGTCCCCCAAGGCAGTAATACCGACTGATCAAGCAACTGAATCGGGGTTGCGGGAACTTCTGGCAGAAGCTGGCCTGTCAGCCCAAAAAGCAGCCGAATCAGATTGCGATTGTTGGTGGAAACATTTTTCATTTGGTGTGATGAAAAGAGATGAGGCTTTGAAATTTGTAGAGATTCACAATAAACATCATTTAAAAATTATTTTTGATATATTATCCAATCACTAATAAGGTAATTGAACGGATGCTCTTTCGGGCCGCCACTCGTTCTGTCGTTATTGGTTAAGCCGTTCAATAAAGACTTCCTTATATAAAGACTTCCTTACTGTTGATTTGTGAACGATGAAAGAAAAAAATATATTAGGACTTGATTTAGGCGGTACCAACGCCCGTGTGGGATTAGTACGAAATCAACAGCTCGGGGGGGTGTCCTCAATCAAAATTAATTCTAACGGCACAGTAAATGAGATCCTGAAACAAATATTTGGATTAATCGATGAAGCGAAGCCTGAAAACCTTGACGGCATTGGTATAGGCGTCCCCGGTGTGGTGGATATCGAAGGAATCGTTTATGATGTGCAGAATATACCATCCTGGAAGGAAGTGCCCATTAAGTCCATAATGGAAGAAAGGTATGCTACCCCCGCATTTGTAAATAACGATGCCAATTGTTTTGTGCTGGGCGAAAAATATTTCGGCAAGGGTGTTGGGTATCAATCATTAATAGGACTTATCCTGGGGACGGGCTTCGGCGGTGGTGTCATTGTCGACGGCAAGTCATACGCCGGGGTAAATTGCGGTGCCGGAGAATTCGGCATGGTCCCTTATCTGGACAGTATTTATGAGCACTACTGCTGCGGCCAATTTTTCACCAGGAATTTCAAGCAAACAGGCGAAGAGGTTTTTCAGCGAGCCGTGCGGGATGAAGAAGAAGCTTTGAAAATGTGGACAGAGTTCGGCCGCCATTTGGGGAATGGTATTAAGACGATTCTTTATACATATGACCCTGAGATAATCATATTTGGCGGCTCAGTTCGGAAAGCCTTCCGCTTTTTCGAAGAAGCCATGTGGGAATCCATAGAATCCTTCAAATATTCGAATTCAATCAAACGCTTGAAGATCGAAGTCTCAGAACTTGACCATATAGCAATATTGGGAGCAGCTGCCCTTTATTATGATGCTGAAAAGACTTCGAGTTGATTTTTTCATTTTACAAATTGCCACAGAGACACTGAGAAGATTGAGATTGAAAAAATGATATACAACTAATACTCAGTGATTTCTCTGTGCTGTGGGGCATACTTAGGACTGGACACACCAAACATGAAAAAAATAATCTTAATTACAATAATTCATTTACTTGCATTTGTCGGATCTTCATTGGCTCAGTCAAGCCTTCCTCTGACGGTGAATCAACCCATTGCAGGAGCGCCTTTGACCCTGGGAATCCCCTTTCCGAAAGGCATCTTGCATTCACCCGACCATGTTCGGATTTTAAATGCAAAAGGTAAAGAGATCCCTTCTCAAATTACCGAGGTTACCACCTGGATGCCCGCTGATGAAAGTATTAAATGGATCTGGGTCTTCTTCTTTTGCGAAGATTCAGACCGTTATTTCCTGGAGTATGGAAAGAACGTTGTTCGCGCCCCGATACCGAGTGAAAGGATTGCCGTAAACAATAACCAGCGTGCAAATGGTTATCTTACCATCTCAACCGGACCGCTTCGGTTCCGAATAAACAAGGGCGGCAACGGCTTTTTAGACAAAGTGGAACTCGATCTGGCCGGAAATGGATTTGATGAAAATGACCTCATAGCTGAAGGACCCGAAGGGCGGGGTTCATTCCTCGATATTCTCGACGATATCGGACTCGATAAATCAAAGGCGGTGATCAAAAGAAATTGGATTGAAAAAGGTTCAGGCCCCCTGCACATGATAATCAGAGCGGAAGGTGAATATCAATACTCGCGGGACGATAATAATCCCTCGCCATTTGTGCTGAGGGTGCATGCCTATGCCGGGAAGTCTTATGTTCGTGTGTTATACACACTGACCTATACCGGAGAACCCGATAAACACAAACCTTTTGAAGGTGAACATGCCTTGATTGCTACCTCTGAAAATGTCGTTGATGAGGAGACTTTGGTGGGTGATCCGGGCTGGACGCAACCGAATGACAGGATAGCCGCAGCCGGTCTCTCTCTTGATTATAAATTGTCGGGTGAACTGAATTATCTAACCTCTTATCGCAAAGGCGAGTGGTGGCAGCCGGGGGACCGGCAGTTTTTCGAAACCACGGTAGCCTTGCAAAAAGAGCTGTCAATCCTTCAGTCCGGCCCAAAACCGAGCCGTATGCCACCCGTCCCGAATTCTACACCGGAAGAAAGAATCGATGGTTTTTTCGCCAGGATTGCTTCGGATTCTGAAACTCTGGTTGAGTCCTCTAAAGCTGATGGTTGGATCGATATCTCTGACCAGCGCTGGGGAATCAGCGTTGGCATGCGACATTTTTTCGAAGAATACCCAAAAGAAATCGGTCTGAATGTCGCTGGAAAAGAAGTGACTGCCTTTACCTGGTCTCCCCAGGCCGAACCGATGATTTTTGCCCGCCTGTCGAGTGACCTGGATGGCGGCATGGTCAGTAATTTTGCCCAGGGATTAACCAAGACAACGGAGCTGGTTTACAACTTTCACAAAGCCGGGGAGAGTCGCGCTGATATCGAGAACAAAATGCGCTATTTCCTCGATCCGCCCATCGCCCATGCTGCGCCCGAGTGGTATGCGAATAGTGAAGTCTACGGTTCATTTGCACCGGCTTCGGAGAAATTCCCGGAATTTGAGCGGGGGATGGACTACAAGTTCAAGTGGATGCTTTTCAACCAGAACTGGGAACCCTGGTATGGTATGTTTGACTATGGCGACCGGAAAACATACTACTATAACATGGATTGGATCCTGTGGAATAATAACGAGCCCGGTCAGGATTACATGCGCTGGCTGCACTTTATGCGAACCGGGGATCGAGAAATCTTCCTCTCCGCGGAAGCGGCCAGCCGCCATAGTATGGATGTAGATAATATTCACTGGCCCGCCGATCCGGAATATATTGGTGATTCGAATTACTCGCTCGACTACTGGAAGATGAAGGAACAGCCGCAGGGCAACCCCTATCTTGGAATGGGCGCCCGCGAGGGCAGGCAGCACTGGGGAACTTTATACAGTGCCCATGTCTGGACCATGGGCTGGATAGCTTCTTACTATCTGAATGGATATCACCGTGGATTGGAAGTCGCTAAATTAACCGCAGAAACCTACCTGAAGCACATTTGGGGTGAGCACGATTTACGGGGAAGGCGCCTGTACCTGTCAGTCTGGAACCTGGCGGAGATATATGACGCGACCAAGGACGAACGCTATTTTACCGAGTTGAAAGATCGGGTGAACATAATGTTGAGCTTGCAGCAGCCGCAGGGCGGCAGCCTCGTGCTTGATCGTTACGGTTATGCACAGGTCTATGTCTCCCACGGATTACGAAAATACTTACAACTTACCGGAGAACAAAGGGTTCAATCAGCTCTGGTACGTCATGCACGGTGGCTGCGCGACGTCCCGCCACGCAACCATGGAATGGAATCGTTTTTATCGACCATTCACAGTTTGTTACTTGGATATAAATTATCAGGAGAGCCAAGCCTGTTCCGGGAAGCCGTTAAAAGAGCGGAAGTATTGAAAACAGACAAACTTACCGATCCGAACCTCTTTGATGGATCGCATACCCAACTTGAGCTTTTTAACGCGCTTGAAAGTGTGGATCATATGCCCCCCAGTGAGCAGGCGCCCGACCGGCGTCCGAACTGGACGCTTAACGGAGGCTCAAGAGTTTTCGGCTGGACACACGCTTATAATATACCCTATTTACTATATTGGCTGGAAAAAGAAGGATACCCGGAGGATTAAATGTTAGTTGTTATAAAAGATAATTTTGAAGAAATGAGCAAAGAGTCGGCAAAATTACTTGCAAGTCTGGTGCGTAGAAAGCCGGATTGTGTTCTGGGATTTGCAACGGGAAGTACGCCACTGGGGATGTATAAAGAGTTGATTCGCTTGCACAAAGAAGAGGGGTTGGACTTTTCAAAGGTTATTACATTTAACCTGGACGAGTATGTTGGCCTGCCACCCTCTCATGAACAAAGCTACCATTATTTCATGTGGGAAAATTTGTTTAAACATATCAATGTGGATCCACGACATGTTCATATTCCTATGGGAATGGCGGAAAATATTGAAGAATTTTGTCTATGGTATGAAGAAAAAATTGACGAGTGTGGCGGCATCGACTTACAAATTCTGGGAATTGGCGCAAACGGTCATATCGCTTTTAATGAGCCCGGATCTTCCCTGGGGTCAAGAACGCGAATAAAAACCCTCAGCGATCAAACCTGCGAGGACAATGCCCGTTTTTTTGAAAATAAAGACGAGGTACCCAAATATGCAATTACCATGGGGGTGGGCACCATCATGCAGGCGCATGAACTCCTGTTAATGGCCAGTGGTGTTGCAAAAGCGGACGCAATAAAAGCAACTGTTGAGGGTCCCATCATGGCAAAATACCCGGCGACAATTGTACAGCTCCATGAATTTGCGACTGTCCTGGTTGATAGAGACGCCGCGTCCAAACTTGAAGGAAGCTACTCGGGATTTTGATACTTCTTTATGAAACCTCAAGTCCGCAAAATGTCAAAACTAACCTTAGTGCTATTTCAAAAATCTTTGTAGGGATTGCATGTTTGGAGTTCACGCTTTAGCGTGTTTTGTGCATTGCAGATATGACAGCCTAAAGGCTGAACTCCGAACTCACAGCTCGGGTTATTCATTCAAAAACAGGACTGATCTTTGCAAAACAAAAACGAAAGTTATTCAAAGCGTCAATTAATCGGTTTTGTTATCGCTTTGCCGCTTTTCATCAGCTTGTTACTGATTGATGCGCCTGAAGGGTTGGCGGTTGAGGGTTGGCGTGTTTTTGCAGTTGCCGTGCTCATGGCAATTCTCTGGATGACAGAATCTATCCCCATTCCTGTAACGGCCTTGCTGCCGCTAATTTTATTTCCCTTTTTAGGTGTGACAGCATTTGGCAATGTGGCGGCGAGTTACGCCAACAGTAATGTGTTTCTTTTTATGGGGGGATTTTTTATCGCAATCTCAATGCAGAAATGGGGGTTACATCGCCGGATCGCGCTCTATCTCATCTGGGCAATCGGCTCGAGTCCCCGCCGGATCATTCTTGGTTTTATGGTGGCAACTGCTTCCTTGTCCATGTGGATTTCAAACACCGCCACAACGATGCTGTTGTATCCGATTGGTCTGGCGGTCATTCTGCAATTAGTGGAGAGTCGGGAGGGTGATGAATCGGGGTCTGACAAATCCATTTCGAATTTCAGAACCGCCCTGATGCTCGGTATTGCTTATGCGGCCAGCATTGGCGGCATCTCAACACTCGTCGGCACGCCGCCAAACATCGTTTTCGTTAGCGCTTTTTCAAAACTCTATCCCGAAGCGCCTGAAATTAGTTTCTTCACCTGGTTTGTGGCCGGCTTTCTTTTACTCCTGTTGTTCTTGCCGATATGCTGGATTGTCCTTACCAGAATTACGTTCAAGATAAGTAACAAAAGCTCTCCCGGGGGCAGACAAGTGATTCGTGAAGAACTTAATAAGCTTGGACCCATGTTAATACAAGAAAAACTGGTGGCTGTTGTGTTCTCGGCGACTGCACTTGCCTGGATAACCAGAAAAGACGTGACCATCGGATCTACCACATTGCAGGGATGGTCCTCTATGCTCGACGCCTCCGATTTTCTGCACGATGGCACGGTTGCGATGTTGGCTGCAATCATATTATTCTGTATTCCGGTTAACCTGAAGAAGGGTAAATTTTTGCTCGATTGGGAATCTGCTGTCAAAATCCCATGGGGCATCTTAATTCTGTTTGGCGGCGGTATTGCGCTTGCCGGCGGTTTCAAGAGCAGCGGTCTAGCAGAGTGGTTCGGCAGCCAGCTATCTTTGTTAGGAGGTGTTCCGGTGCCAATCATGATCTCAATAACATGTACAACCATGACTTTCATGACCGAGCTGACGTCTAACATTGCCACAACCAGCCTCTTCATGCCCATACTTGCCAGCACAGCTGCAGGCATAGGAATGCATCCCCTTTTGTTGATGATCCCGGCGACAATTTCCGCTTCATGTGCGTTCATGCTCCCCGTTGCAACTCCCCCAAACGCCATTATTTTCGCCTCCGGTTACGTCTCAATATCGCAGATGGCCAAAACCGGAATCCTGCTTAATTTAATAGGGATTGTACTGGTCACACTCTTGACCTATTTTGTGGTCGTGCCATTATTTGAAATTTCGACTACTTCTCTGCCGGCGTGGGTTCATTGATGCAGTATCGGGAATTTCTTAACCCGGAATTATCCATAAATTCGTTACAAGTGAGCCGTTCCGGTCTCCTCCCTTTGTGGGCGGATATGGGAAAAAGACGGTCGGGGTCCTCCACGGGCTCCAGGCGCCTCGTCCCGACTTCATTATTATATAAAAATTTAAGGAAAGCCGGGGCGGGGTCGCCCTCCGCTGAATTTTGTGATTACCTTTAAGCATCAAGGCCATCGCTCAAAGCGATGGTCTCGTTTTCTCTCCTTATTTCTACCTTCTTCCGAAACCATAAAAGTCGTCATTCCCGCGCAGGCGGAAATCCATTGCAAATCAACACTCTTAGCGAAGGCAATGGATGCCCGGCTACTCGGGCATGACAATATTGAAGTTTCTTGTCTGAAAGGGTCATTCCTGAATGATTCAGGGTTAAGTCACTATTTTAATATCCGTGCGGTATTTTTCCGTTGCACAAGTAAGTTCGTTTTTTTATATTATTGCACCCTGAAGAATAGTCTCATTTAAAATTTCCCTAAATATGAAAATAAAAGACTTACTGACCGAAAAACGCTTGCACCACCTGGAAGAAATGGTTGCCGAGATTACAGTAGATGAGCTGAAGTCCAAGAGAAAACGAAATGAAATTTTCAAGTTGGTGGAAATATCAACCCCGGCTGATTTTGCTAACGGCCATATCGACGGAGCAATTAATATTCCTTTGGATTTGTTGGCAACCGAAACAAGCAAGCGCTTTAGAAAATTTCAGCAAATTGTTATCTACGTTCAAGAGGCGGCATCGAGTGTTGGCACAGTCGCGGCGGTCAGACTGCAAAGATTAGAGTTTTCAAATGTTGTGTTGCTCAGAGGCGGCAAAGAAGCATGGCGAAATGCCGGGTTGCCGTTGACAGGCCAGGAAGATGCAGAAGGGGAAACAGAAACCACGGAAGAATCGGATCAGACATGGTTAAAATAAAAAGTGTTTATGCAAAAGCCTCCAGGGAAGACGGCCGCCGAATTTTAGTCGATTTGTTTTGGCCGGAAGGCTTAAAAACATGTGAAGCCGGCGTTGATGACTGGCTCAGTGAATTAGGCCCTTCTTATGACTTGCAGCGCTTTCATTACGACACGTCTAATTGGGAAACTTACAGATCGATGTACGAAAAAGAGGTTCTGGGCACCGCTGAAAAAAAGAAATTGCTGGAAAATATTTCTGAGCAATCTAAGAATGACGTCGTGACCCTTTTGTACGGCAGCAGGGACGTCCGGTACAATCATGCGTCTATTCTTAAGGGACTTATTGAAAAATAGCCGGGGGATATTTAGAGTCCTGCCGAAAAAGAGAAAAGTGCGGACTGTAGATCGTAAATCGTCGGTTGTAAATCATATATCGTATATCAGATTCTGCCTCTTGACCTATGCGATTTACGATTTTAGATATTCGATTTTAAAAAAAGCTCGACTGCTCCAATCGGGATTGTCGATCCAAAAATTAAGCGCCTAAGTAAAGTTATAGAGAGGAGAGAAATGGCCAAAGAAAATTTTAAGGTTTATGTTACGAGAATCATACCCCAGCCGGGATTTGACATTTTACACGAAAACTTAACCAATGTTAGAATCAACGAAGAAGACCATCTTTTGAGCCGTGAGGAACTGCTGGAAAATGTTAAGGGGCTTGATGGCCTGCTGCCTTTGTTGACTGAACAGATCGACGGCGAAGTGATGGACGCCGCAGGTAAACAGTTAAAAATCATTGCCAACCATGCGGTTGGGTTTGATAATATCGATGTTCCGGCAGCAACGGAACGCGGGATTATGGTTACCAATACGCCAGGGGTTCTCACGGATGCCACCTCTGATCACGCCTGGGCGCTACTCTTTACTACAGCGCGACGGGTGGTGGAGTCAGACAAGTTCACCCGGGCCGGTAAATACAAGGGGTGGGGACCGATGATGTATTTGGGCGGTGACATCACCGGCAGGACTCTCGGCGTTGTCGGAGCGGGCAGGATCGGGAATGCCGTCGCTGAAAAATCGAGCGGCTTTAAAATGCAAATTCTTTACTGCGACGAATTCCGGAATGAAAATCTTGAAAATGAATACGGCGCGAAGAAAGTTTCTTTTGAGGAGCTGCTAAGTGAAGCCGATTTTGTTTCCGTGCACGTGCCATTGCTCGATAGCACGCACCATTTGTTTAACGACGCCGCTTTTAAACAAATGAAAAAGACCGCATATTTGATTAACACATCCCGCGGCCCGGTCGTGGATGAAGCCGCACTTGTGAGGGCGCTTCAGAACGGTGAAATCGCCGGCGCCGGCATCGATGTTTATGAAGATGAGCCTAAGATTCATCCTGGGTTGACCTCACTTGACAATGCCGTGCTGACGCCGCACACAGCAAGTGCAACCATTGAAACGAGAACAAAAATGGCAACCATGGCGGCCCAGAATCTGGTTGATGGCCTAAAAGGAAAACGGCCGGCCAATTTACTCAATCCGGAAGTACTGACTTGATGCCTGGATACTGGATGCTGGTTTTTAGATGTAGCATCCAGCATCAAGCATCAAGCATCAAGCATCAAGATACTTCTCCTCCCATTTTGCTATAATTTAAATTAACAAAAAAAGCGGCTAAGTGAACTTACTTGACAAACTTGTTGTCTGGACCATTCCGATCGTTCCAAAATTTCTTGTGAGGAAGGTTGCCTCCCGTTATATCGCCGGAACAACTTTGGATGAGGCTGTTGAGGTCATTAAATATCTGCGGGAACAGGGGTGCTGCGCCACCCTCGATGTTTTAGGGGAACACATCGACAAAAGGGAGCAGGCCGAACACGCAGTACAGGAATATTTGCAAATTCTCGATAAAATCGATCAGGAAAACCTCGACTGCAATATTTCCATAAAACTCACAATGCTGGGTCTTAAACTGGATTTGGACTTCTGCCTGGAAAATACCAGGAGACTTGTACAGCGGGCAAAAGAGCTCGGTAATTTCGTACGTATCGATATGGAGGACTCGAGTTGCACCACGGATACCCTGCAAATTTACAGCCGGCTCAAAAAGGACTTCGACAATGTCGGTTTTGTTATTCAAGCATACATGCGCCGGAGCCTGCAGGATGTTCGCGACCAAATGAAAAGCAATTCGAAAATCAATGTACGGGTTTGCAAAGGCATTTATATTGAGCCGCGCGATATTGCCTATAAAGATAAAGAGATTGTCAATTCAAATTACAGTATGTTATTGCAGGAACTGCTTGAAAATGGCAATTACGCCGGTATCGCGACCCACGACGAGAAACTGGTCTGGGCCGCATATAAGACCATTAGTGACCTGCGGCTCTCCAGGGATAAATTCGAATTTCAAATGCTGCTTGGTGTCGATGAGCAGCTTCGTCGTTTGACTCTAAAAGAGGGATACAAGCTGCGGGTTTATGTTCCTTACGGCAAGCAATGGTATGAGTATTCAATTCGCCGTCTGAAGGAAAATCCAAAAATTGCGGGCTACGTGATTAAAAATTTCTTCGGTTTGAAGAATTAAACTTGAGGTAGGAGCAAAAGGTGATCAAACGTGACCGTTTTAATTGATGAAGAATTATTCTCCCACTCCATTTTAATAAAAATCTAATTCGTGTATTGCCATAAGTAACTTTATAGCAAAAGCTACGTCTATAAATTTAACCCGCACTTCAATTTTTCAAATCATTTTTTCACCCAATCAATGAGTACTCCGCTGACCTCTTTTTCCGAAAATTCTGAGAGCTTTTGAAATCTTTTATATCTCTTTTTTAAAGAAAAGGAGAAAATCGTATGAAGAAGAATTGAGTGTAAAATAAAAATGCTCGTCGAGAGCGGCCACTCTCGACGAGCAGGTGTAAAAGCTTAGGATAGCCTCTACAGCCAAATTTAATGTAGGACATTCAATTTCAATTGTCAAGCATTTCCTGCTATCCTCATTGCACCTCACTAGTTAAGTGTTTTTAAACACCTCTAAGAGAAAGGATAGCAGCTATGAAAAAGTTAATTGCTCTAGGGGTCTCCTTAGTAACATTCGTTATTTTATCCTCCCCGGTTTTAGCATCTCATAATAGTAAGGATATTGACCTTACCAATTATTATTTTGAGCTTCTCACATTCAAGGCAAATGAGGAGGACAAAACTTATTTGGAAATCTACTGTCAACTGCCAATGCAGGGATTCAATTTTTCTAAATACGAACTTAGTTACCAGGCGGATTATGGAATTGCAGTAACTCTCTATAATATGTTTGGCAACAAAATAGATTGGGCATTTTATCACGGTTCTGTGACAATCTGGAATTTGGAGGATATTAACTTGCTGACGCCTGAAGTTTTGAAGTTTCCTTTTTTGATTGCGCCCGGTGAGTATAAAATTGACATCCGGATTACCGATCTGCAAAATTTGGAAGATGTCAGAGTAGGCAAAGATATTCTTATTCCTGACTACAAAGGACCTGATTTGAAACTTAGCGATCTGCAGATCGCACATTCCATAAGTTATAGCGCTGACAAGTAGCTCTCAGTTAAAAACAACTGGAAAATAATGCCAAATGGTCGCGGGTATTCGGGGTTGAAAATAAAGCCATTTATGTTTATGCGGAAGTCTATCATCTCGGTTTTGCCAATGACTCCAACAAAGTAATTAGCACGACTCTTACTATTACAAACATGGATGGCATAGAAGTTAAAACCATCAAAATGGATAATAAAAAATTTGGGGATAGCACCGTTCTGGTTGCAAAGATTCCGATTTATGGACTGGCACCCGGTCAGTATAAATTAGATATGAATGTTGAAGATTTAGGAAGTGGACGAGAAGAGGCGAAGTCTGCATATTTTTATATTGACAAGCCAGTATTCCGATTCTCGAGTTTTCGTCAGCCGGGAAAGTGAGTCGCGAACGTGAATAACATCCAAAGATTACAATTTTCCGATTATTTTCAATGTATTTGCAATGGGTGGTGCAGCGTGTTCAGGTGTTGGAAGTATTAGCGTGTTAAAGAGGTGTCTTCCTGAGTTTTTTTACTTTAGATATTCGAAATTCCTTAACACCTTTAACACTCGAACACTCGAACACTCGAACACTCGAACACTCGAACACTCGAACACTCGAACACTCGAACGCCTGAACACTGAGATTATTACCTCACCACCGCTAATTTTCCGGTCGCCTTTTTTCCCTCACCAACCACATAAAAAATATAAACCCCCGAAGAGACCTGGCTGCCGGATTCATCTTTCAGATCCCAGGTCACCCCGCCGTTGCCATCGGTTTCCTCCAAGGTTCGAATGATGTGGCCGGAGGTGGTCATTATCCGCACTTTAGCTTCGCTGGTCAAACCGGCGATGGTGACAAAATCTTGGCCCGAGTCGCTGCGATAAGGATTGGGATAGGCAAAAATATTTGCAAGGTCGGGACTGCTGAAAATAAGTGCGGCGGTATCTCCCTGCCCAAACCTGATCGGCACACCTGTCTCACTGGTTACATTTCTCACCGTGATAAAATAGTTTACTCCAAAAGGGCCAATCGGCGAATCGGGAGCAATGGTCAAAATCACAGTCGTCCCCTTTTGGATCAATAATTCTGCGCGGGATATTTTTACGTTTGGTTCAATCAAATAATTCCCCGGTTCTGAAGCGGAGTTACTATCTAAGGGCTCGTTAAATTCCAGGCTTAGTTGGTTTGCTTGAATCAGCATTGCGCTGACGAGGTAAGGTGCACTTTCCCGGGCTGTTGCGGTAAAGCTAACTGAATTCCTGGTCGTATCGATTGGGGTACCGTCCAGGTCTCTGAGATTATATACCATGATTGTATAATTTCCCGGACTGAGACTAACTTGACTCGTTAAGATAACTTCCTTGCCGGCCTTGTGCGATACGGCTGAACCGGGCGTGCCGATTCCAACAATTTCAAAATTGGTTTGATTGGTTACGGAATTATCCATCGGTTCGCTGAACACTAACTGCACCTGCTGTGGCGGTAAGAAGCTGGCGCTTTCGAGAAAAGGTTTCGAGCCGGGTTTTACTTTCAATGCCGGAGCAGGCAGGCTTGCAACGGGTAATAAAGAGGAATCGATTGCACTGACCGCGTACCAGTAAACTGTATCGGTTTGCACGGTCGCATCTAAAAATATTTGATTCTGAGTTTGGTCAAATAGGGCAAGATTGTTGCGATCGCTGCCGCGGTAAATTTGAAATGAATCAACCGGCCCGTTTTGCTGCCAGGAAAGTTCTACCAAATTCAAATCCAGGGGTCGTGCCTGAAACGCCAGCGGCGTCGATGGGCCGCCAAAGTTTGATAAAAATTGGTAGCCGGCGACTTGTTCACCGGTGTTGAAATAAAATTCATTTAAGCCATTATTGTCGAAGTCTGCCACGATGGTACTATTGCTGCGGTTTGGCGCGGTCTGCCAGATGACTTTGTATTCTGATAGACCGACATCGTAATCGACAATGTAAAAATCCGGGAAAATATTGATTAAAATTTCATCGCGTCCGTCGTTATCCACATCTCCGGAAGAAACGCCGGTGTCAAAATCGGCCGGGGACTGGAACCCGAAGAAGGCCTGTTGCCAAACAGTTTCAAATGAATCGTCGCCGGTTTTTTTATAGATTCGATAAAGCCAATGGCGGCTGTCAAAAGTACTTTCGGTGTTCAGACTTGGATCTGAGTGGCAGCCGACGACAAACTCGGCAATGCCGTCGCCATCGTAGTCCCCGGTCGAGAGATAATCAATGGTGTCGATAAGCGGCAGCCGATCGGACCAGGTGAATTGGTAGCTGTTGTTTCCACGATTTTCGTAAATATAAATATCGCCGTCAAAGTCGCCGAAGATGATTTCCAGTTGGCCGTCGCCATCGAAATCCGCTATCTCCGAGTGTGGCACACCGACGAAATTTGAGCCTGCCGTTGGATTTGGAAATGAGTCCACTAAGACGTAACTGTTATCATTATCCGTTTCCCAAACTGTGAAGATATCATCCATTCTGAGGATAAGCTCCCCAAGGCCATCTTGATCTAAATCTGCAAAGCGGCTGGCCCAGGCATCATTTGTGTTCGACCAGACGATTTGGGTTGGGAAATCATTTGCCGCCCCCGCTTCAAAAATGAAGGTGCTTGGGCCCCGTCCGGCGAGTATTTCCGGCAATCCGTCGCCATCCGAATCTCCCCAATCCCGGGGAATAAAAACTTCACTGCTTGCAAAAACTTCCCTAAACTGCCCCTGGTCAAATTCTAAAATTTTCAAGGCAGTGAAATTGAAATTTTCATCATACTCATTGATGACAATTTCTTTCAAACCATCTGAATCGAAATCTGCCGCTTTAGCCAGAAGGAAACTCGACTGAAAACCGCTTGTCAGGCTTTCGATTGGGGCGCCTCCTACCGGGACGGCGCTTAAGTCAGCGCTGAAAAACCGGCCGTCGTTATTTTTTATCGAAGTTAATCCGGCGCCGTTTCTGACCTGAATAAAGAATTCCATTTGACCGGCTAGAAAATCCTGACTGAAATTCAAACGGTGGCTGGTGGTTCGAAACCGCAGCTTTTTTTCCTGGAAATCTGCTGAAGAACCAGCCGGTCTGAAATAAACAGAGGCATCACAAAGGTCATCAGTTTCGAATTCTATCAAAAAACTGTGGCGATCACCGTCGAGCATGGGTGTTTGCTTAATATTTGAAATGACAGGGGGAGTCCGGTCGACAAAAAACCGGACTTTGTCTTCAACTGCTGTGCCGTCTTTATTTCCTAATATCAAACGCAGGGTATAAAGCGTATCCTGGAGGGAATTAATTTCCAGAGCGGTAATCTCT
>SMVB01397116.1_pt1 | contig 15298 bp, 14 predicted proteins | sample 2456461 | NCBI WGS metagenome assembly SMVB01 (sample SAMN11095934, study PRJNA526329) | marine sediment metagenome | biome: Marine sediment; feature: Surficial sediment; material: Deep marine sediment; isolation source: Hadal surficial sediment | place: Pacific Ocean | collected 2014-05 | depth... | reverse complement strand
GCGACGCGAGCATCCCAGTACGGCATCGTGTGAATGATGCCGTTCGACTTGGTTGCGGACGTCAGGTGTTTGGCATCGCGTTTTTGCGCCAACTCGAAAGCGTACTTAAGAACCCGGTCAACGTTGTAACGCGTGAATGTCGACACTTGCGTGACGACTTCCTCGGCAGTCCCTTCGTTCTCAATGCCACCGATCGTCGAGTACTCGCCTTCAACATTCTCGCGCACGACATAGAAGTCGATGTCACCAGGCTTGCGGCCCGCGAGCGGACAGGGCACCCCTTCAAAGAGACGTACCGGTCGCAAATTAATGTGCTGGTCGAACTCGCGGCGGATCGGGATCAACAGGCCCCAAAGCGATTCGTGGTCAGGTACGCCAGGAAATCCGACAGCGCCCAAATACACAGCATCAAACGGTCGTAATTGATCGATTCCGTCTTCGGGCATCATGCGACCGGTTGCCAGCCAGGTTTCACAAGACCAGTCGAATTCGGTCCACGCGAAATCAAAATCGTGCCGCGCGCCGGCTGCTTCCAGGGCGCGCATGCCTTCGGGCATCACTTCCTTGCCGATTCCATCGCCTGGAATGACGGCTACTTTAATGGTCACCCGGTCCGCTAGTGAGTCTTGTGCCAATCTGGTACTCCACCTTGCTGGTAAGACGGCGGCCTCCTGCCTCTTAGTAGCTCATTCCGCAGCCGATGATTCTGTCGGTCGGGAACTTGGTGATGATTTCGATACCGTCATCGGTCACAACTACTTCGTCTTCGAGTCGTACGCCGTCCGAACCGTCCTCGTTGCCTGCATAGGTTTCCAGCGCAAAGACCATTCCCGGTTTGATTTCTACTGGATGCTCGATGCTGTAGGCGCGGGAAATAATCGGGAATTCCCAGAGTCCGACGCCAATACCATGGCCGTATTGAAGTCCGAATATTTCATGCTCATTAAGTGCGCCCATCTGGCGGTAGTCCGGCCAGCGAGTTACTACGTCGGCTGTCGTGCAACCCGGTTTGACTGCGTCGATGCCACCCAACTGAATCTCAAGGCAACGTGCATGCGTATCGATCTGTTTTCGAGAGGGCGGCCCAACCGTGAAGCAGCGGTAAACGCAGGTGTGATAACCGTTAAACAAAGCCACGATGTCCATAAAGATGATGTCACCAGGTTGCAGCAGACGGTCCGAACTCAAGTGCGGGTGCGGATTCGTACGATTTCCTGACGTTACCTGAACGTTGTGTATCCATTGTGCGCCCAGACGATGCATCTCGGCAGATGCAACGGCCTGCAGATCGTTTTCTTTTGCGCCGGGCCTAATTTCACGAGCGATAGCATGAAACGCTGCGTCAACAATTGCCGCGCCATGTTTAAGAATTGCAATCTCGTCTTCGTTCTTGATCGAGCGCGAATACTGCATAACGCCTTGTCCGTCTGCAATTGTGTAACCGTTGGCTTGCATGGCCAACAAGATCTGTGCCTCGATGACATCGACACCAATGCGGATTTTTTTCTTGTCGAGCTTGAAGTTGCCGAGGACCATGTCGAGGTCCTTCAGGAATCCTGCCGAACAGCCCCAGGCTTCGGGTAGGGCACCGAACATCGTACCGTGTGCCGGGAATGTGTAGTCCGCGATCCACGGGCAGTTCAGCTTCTCGCTGGCAACCTCGGAGCCAAATCCGAAAATGTGCGGCGGTCCGTTGCGCGGAATAATTGCATAACGGCCCATATTGTCTATTTCCGGTGAACAGACGGCCGTTGATGTTGAATAACGCTTATTACCGGTATCGAAAAGTAGCAGACAGTCAATATCGAACTGGTCCATGTATGTTTTGATCCGGGCAACTCGATACTCCCGCATGCGATCGAAATCCATGCGCTGCTCATAGTCAACCTGCATCATTCCCTGCGTGCCTTTTCGATACGCCACTATCTTTCTCCTGCTTCTGAACGCTCGGTTCTGGTCTGATCGAGCTTATTTGCATTGATTCTGGACGAGGATTATATCGTCAAATTACACATATTGTTAATATTTTCGATTATTTCAAACAACTTGCGGTGTTCCTGCTGATACTAGCAGGTGCCAAAATGCGTTCGGCCACAGAAATCATCGTAATAAGCGGCTAAATGTTGCTATACTCGATCAAATATGTATTAGTCACATAAAATCGATAAAAATCATCTTAAGGTACATTTGAATACTTTGTTCGTGATGTACGGACTCGTAAGTCATGAAATGGGGAAGTTTATGATTATTCGGCTCGAGAAAAATAGCGACGTTCTTGCAAGAACGAAACGCGTACTCTGGTCAATCGCAGTATGCGTTTTGCCCAGCCTGTTGGTTTCACACGGGCAGGCTTTTGCCCAGGAATCGTCTGCGACCTTAGAAGAGATTGTCGTTACGTCCAGGCGATACGAAGAAAGCATCAATGACGCACCGTTAGCGGTAAACGTTATGGATGGCAAGTATCTGGAAGATCAGGGGGTCATCAATCTGAATGACATCATCGAGTTGACACCCGGTGCAACCTGGGCGCATTTCACAATGGCGCAACCGGGATTCACCCTACGCGGTATGGAATCTTACAACGTCGGTAACGCATCGCTGGAATCGGGCGTTCAGATTGTTGTTGATGGCGTTCCATTGACGAAGGCGTTCATGATGACGCCTCCGGTCTACGATCTGGAGCGCGTGGAAATCATGCGCGGTCCACAAGGATCAACCTTCGGTCGCAACGCGACACTTGGAATAGCGCATTTCATTACAGCCCGACCGAGCCAGGAGTTCAGCGGATCAGCGAACTTCACCGCCGGAACGCGTGGCCTGTATGGCTTTAGCGGCCACATTAATGGCGGCTTGTCCGACACTGTGTCGGTCCGCATTGCTGTTAACAAGAAGCAGTACGACGGCTCTTTGGAAGATGAAAATACGGGTAAAGCCCTGGAGGGAGAGAACAACCACGCGCTGCGTGCCACCGTGCTATTCGAGCCGAGCGACACCTTCAGTGCTTACCTGAAACTCGAACACATGGCCGACAGAGGCTTGCCGCCTGTGCGACGTCATGAGTCCTGCACCGTGCCGGTGCTGACTACGCCGAAGTACATCAACGAGTACACGCCGTCCTGTGACGTCTGGAAGGCATCTGTAAGTTCTCCTCCCCCGGGTGGTTGGTATCAAGACAGAGACATGACATTTCTGACCGGTGAGCTGATCTGGAATCTTGATGACATCACGGTGACCTCGGTAACGGGTTTCCAGGATGGTGAGCATGCAACGATCATGGACGTGTTCGCGACACCAGAGGTCATTCAGGATCAGATCGTTGAAAACGACGCGAATATATTTTCGACCGAGCTGCGGGCTGACAATCACGCAAGCGGCAACGCGATCACCTGGCTGGCTGGCGTGTATGCGCTCGAACAATCCGAACATCGAATGGAGCACAACGTCGGTATGCCACCACGTGGCGATGGCGCCGGTAGAACGAATCCGTTGCCGACGTCGCATCTGATTGCGAACGGCACATCAGAAACGTCGTCTATCGGAATATTCGGCGAAGTTTCCTTCGATATCGGCGATAGGTTTAATATCACTGTTGGCGGTCGGTATACGGACGAGACACGCGACTACGAGTTCAGCAACGAATGTTGGGGACGTAGTGGCGGCTGCGGCGGTATGGGTGCTGATCCCGGGCCGGATTATCCGAATTACGACCCTGCAACTAATTGTGCCCTGAACCCTAATGGCGACGGCACCTGCGGATCTGCAGCTAACCCGATGGGCATCGGCATCGGGACACCGGAGAGCCTCTCCGCAAGCTGGGACGATTTCTCGGCCAAAGTCTCGCTGAGCTTCGCCATTAATGACAACCTGAATGTCTACGGGCTTTATTCAGAAGGCTTCAAGTCCGGCGGTTTCCAGCATGACGCACGTAATTTGCAATCCCTGCATGAATCCATTGTCCTGCCAGAGACCGTAGAGAACATCGAAATCGGCTTGAAAGGGTCCTATGACCGGTTCCGCTTTGCCGCAACGGTGTTCGATATGGAGCAGAAGGACGCGCAAAACAGTGTATTGGTACCGCTCCCCTCAGGCTCGTACGTAACCGATATCAGAAACTACGGCGGTATCGAGATGACCGGCTACGAGTTTGAGGGCACCTGGCTGGCCACTGAAAACCTGCTCGTTGGCGGTAACGCGGCGTTCTATGACGGTAAGTTGGGTCCGAACTCGTTTACCGGTGCGACCTGGGACCCGATTTGTAGCTGCGTTGTTGGTGTAGATGTCAGCGGCTTGCCGACCGGGCTCTCGAATACATTTGTGTTGTTCGGCGAGTACACTTTCGATATGTCCGGCGGTGCGTCACTACAGATCCGCGCTGATATTCAGCATCGCAGCACCGTTGAACCGCCGGCGGTCAGATTTAACGTCCTGGAGCTTGACGGCACCGGTAAAGCATTTGAGCGTCCTGCGATCGATAATATTGGTGCGAGCGTAACCTGGACATCCGCTGATGGGTCGACGAAAGTTGCCCTCTGGGGACAAAACCTGACCGATGAGTTCGATTGGGGTGGTTGGGGGCCGGCAAGCAGCTTCCACTTCAACAATGGTGGGTCGGGTCCGGGTTCTTCGCCACGTAACTACGAGGGCAGAAGGCGAATTGGCATGGACGTTCGCTTCAACTTCAACTGATTCCCCCTGGTTGTAGTTAAGCGTAAGAGAGAAGGGGCCTTTCGAGGCCCCTTTTCTTGTGATTAGAATTGATTGACGGAGATAAGTACATGTCCAGTGATGTAGAGCTAAGCCGAAGAAAATTTCTGGTGCACAGTGCAACAATTGCGGTGGCCGCAACGCTGCCGGGGTCGGTGTTGGCAAGCTCTTCAATACGAACCCGCCGCATTCCCGGCACTCAGGAATACTTGCCAGTTGTCGGTCTGGGTGCTCCGGACATATTCAAGAAGATACCTCCAGAGGGAGCCGACCTTCCCAAGTCGGTTATCCAGGCAATGGTCGATCTCGGCGGTACGCTGATTGATACACCCCCTTTCTTCCGACCCGATGTCCCGGCCATTGGGAGTCTTCTTACCGAAATGGGGCTACAGAATGATTTGTTCCTCACCGGAAAAATTACGGTAAGCGGTAAGGAGGCAGGAATCGCACATCTTGAGAAAACAGAGAGGAACCTGAACAAGCGGCCTGTAGACCTTCTCATGGTTCACAATATGAGGGAGATGCATTTTCATTGGCCAACTCTCAAGGCTTGGAAAGAGCAGGGGAGGGTCCGCTACATTGGTGTAAGCCGGACGAGGACCCGTGATTTCGGCCCTCTTGAGAAATTCATGAAAGAAGAGAAACCCGACTTCCTGATGATTGGTTATTCCGTCACGCAGCAGGGGGCGGCGGAACGTATCCTGCCGTTGGCGAAGGACAGTGGCGTTGCCGTCATTGCGGCCGAGCCATTTAAGGCGTTCGAAGACGGTGCGTTTTTCAGCGAAGTTGCGGGCAAGCCATTACCGGCATGGGCGTCCGAGTTTGATTGCGAGTCATGGGCACAGTTTTCTCTCAAATACATTCTCTCAAATCCGGCAATTACCAGCGTCGTGACCGAGACCAGCAAGGTGAAGCACGTGATTGATAACATGCGGGCCGGGTACGGGCGGCTTCCTGATGAGGCAACTCGACAGAAAATGAGCGACTATCTATCGTCGATGTAGGATGAAGAGGTCCTTTGGTGTCACGTCATTTGGCGCAATTCCGATAGGCTTGTTAGGGTTGATTAGGTGAAACGACATCTCGCAATTGGCGATATTCATGGCTGCATTACGGCCCTGACGTCTCTGGTCGACTTCGTCGCACCGAATGTCGACGACACCATTGTCACCCTGGGGGATTACGTTGATCGCGGACCGGATTCTCGAGCCGTTCTGGATTTCATAATCAAACTTGGCGAGGACCATCATCTCGTTGCGCTTCGAGGCAACCATGAAATTATGATGCTGGATTCCAGGGAGAACAAAAGTTGGTTGCATGCCTGGTTGCAATATGGCGGTAACGTAACGCTTAAATCTTATGCGGCCTCCGAGGATCAGCCAGGATCGCTTGCCGATGTTCCGGAAAAACACATCGACTTTCTTGAAAATCGACTGGTGTCCTACTACGAGTGCCCGTCACATTTTTTTGTTCACGCCTTTGCCGACGCCAAACTCGCTTTAGAGGACCAGACAGATGCGACGCTTTTTTGGCGAAGATACATTGATCCGCAACCGCATTGCTCCGGCAAAATCATGGTTTGTGGCCATACCCCGCAGCGATCAGGCCTGCCTGCCAGCGACAGTCATTCAATTTGTATTGATACCTGGGCGCACGGAGGTGGGTGGCTAAGCTGTTTGGACGTCGATAGCGGCACGATATGGCAAGCCAATGAGGCGGGGGATCGGCGTCGCCTGGCGCTGGGCGAGCTGGAACGCGGCGCTAAAATTGATCCACAAAATTCGTAGCCCGCTTCACGTCGCTACCGCTTCGGCTTTCTTGCCAGAGAATTTTTGCGCCACCTTGTATCGGCTTTTCAACATCGATCGCCAACAAACTACCATTGGGTATCAAAATATCTTCTCCGGTTAGCCAGAGAACCAGAATACTCGTACAGGATTGGTGGCTACTGACGAGAACGTCGCCGGCATCAAGATCGAGCTCGCCCACAAAGCTGACAATTTCATTCAGCCGCGATCCTGTCGTCAAATATCGTGATTCTACAACTGCCCCGTCAAAGTCGAGAATTCTTGCGGCGATTTCCAGTGTTTGCTTCACGCGAATATGTGGGCTGGAGTAGATTTGCGTAATTCGTTCGAGATCTGTGCGTCGAAGATTCACAACATCTTCAACTTCCCGAATTCCTTTTTCACTCAGGATGCGTCGCTCATCAGCGTCCGATTCAGCGGTCATCCCGTGACGCAGGATAAAGAGTTTCATCGAATCTAGATTTTCTCAGGCTGACCGCTGTCCGCCGATTTTACGATGGCCTCCGTGACGGCCGCGCAATGGACTGTTTCCGAGTTCGAAATGATGTAGGGCTCACCGCCCTCGGCAGCGCGCGCAAATGCGTCGAGCGCGGCACGAGCGACGTCAAACGAGGCGGCATCCCATGTTTCGGCCGGGCCTTTTACGGGTTTGAAAGTGCAGTTGCCAAACAATTTGAAACGGCGCTCCTCGGATGGCGCACCGGCGATGTGTGTCATACCTTCAAGTTTGACAAAGCCCTTCGAGCCGTAAACCTGGAAGTTAAATCCACCACCCGTTGCCGTCATTGTCGCAAGGTAGCCGGACATGCCGTCTTTCATGCGAAACAGGATAGATGTCGTGTCGTCGGCGTCGACTTTCACCACGCGGCGAAAACTCTGTGCGTATACCTGGTCGATCTCACCGCAAAGGTCTATGAAACCGTCGATCGCGTGAACACCTAAAGGCGTCAGGCCACCGCAGGGCGTTTCGTCTTTGCTCGCTCGCCACGCATCGGGCTTCAGGAACAGGCCGTTAGGAAACGTCATCGTTGCTTCGCAATGCAGTATCGTTCCTAGTTCGCCGGAGCGAATCATCTCGCGAAGTTTGGTAATTTCCGGGTGGAAGCGGCGATTGTAACCAACGCCCAAAGTGACCCCGGCTTTTTCACAGGCCGCCACCGCAATTTCAGCATCAGCCTTGGTCAGCGCAAACGGCTTCTCGCAGAAAACATGCTTGCCGGCCTGCGCCGCGGCAACCGTCTGCGCGCTGTGGATTGAGTTCGGTGTAACCAGAACAACGGCATCGATATCGGGGTCTGCGATAATGTCCTCAAAGGACGCGCGCAGTTCCATGTTGTGTTCTTTCGCAAACGCTTTCGCCTCGTCCGACAGGGAGCGCGTCGTGCCGGCAACGAATCGAATATCTTTGCTGACGCCGGAGGCAGATTCGACCAGGGTCTTGCCCCACCATCCAAGGCCTATAATGGCCGCATTGATCATAAAAATTACTCTTCCTAAGACAGAGACCAGGTCGCCCGGATTGCTTCTTGCCACAGTATATCGCTAAAATGCGTCTTTTCCACGTTTAATCGATTAAATTGACAGTCGAGGAATCCACCGCCAGCTTTTTGATCTTAGTCGCGCGAATTTCCCTCGCGCTGGTGTTTCTGACCAGCGGATTTCACAAAGGAATTTGGTATAAAAAGGCGGTTGCTGAATTCAAGCGTGACAAGATCCCGGCTATCTGGCTTACATTGCCCGGTACCATTGGCCTGCATCTGGTCGCGTCAATGTGCCTGATTCTCGGCTATCAGACCCGGGAAGCCGCGCTGGCGCTCGCGATATTCACTGTGGCATCGACCCTCAAGGTACATGCATACTGGCGCTTGCCGGCGAATGAGAAGCTGGGTCGCAGCCGAATTTTCACCGCGAACCTGGCCATTGTCGGGGGCTTATTATTGCTCGTGGCCGTCGGAGCCGGTGATTTCGCGCTTGATCACTGAGTTTCGCGGCGGTCATGCCGGCAGGCTATCGTAATATCGATAAATATCGTAAAATTTCCTGTCTATCGATTTATTTCACTACAATGATTAGAGGTACCTCTCTTGAATGAACCGACCGGGCAGCTGCAGGCTGCCATCGACAATGCCGTTGTGCCGAGTGTGGAAAAACGATTGGAATTGTATCGGCTAATGCAATCCTGCCGGATGATGGAGCAGCGCGCGTACGATCTGTTTATGCAGAATCTCATCAAGGGTACCTCACATCTGGCCCTTGGACAGGAGGCTATCGCTGCAGGTTTCGGTGCGGCGATGCGTGAGGACGACTACAGCTTTTGCACCTACCGTGGCCACAACCACACCCTGGTGCGAGGTGTGTCCATGACGGCGATCCTCGGGGAGTTGATGGGTCGGGAATGCGGGTTGTTGGGCGGTAAGGGCGGCTCGATGCACCTGATGGACATTGAGAAGGGCGCCATGGGCTCGTATGCCATCATCGGCGCACACATGCCGATCGCCGCCGGTGCTGCGTGGTCGGCGCAGTATCGTGGCTCGGGTCAGGTTGCGGTCTGTTTCTTCGGAGACGGCACAACCAATATCGGCGCGTTTCACGAGTCGCTGAACTTCGCCGCTATCTGGGACCTGCCGGTTGTTTATGTCTGCGAAAATAATCTTTATATGGAATACACACCGATTTCGGAAGTTACCGCAGTGCCAAATCCGGGTGCGGACCGAGCGTCGGCTTATGGGCTCGAACCGATTATAATTGACGGCAACGATGCTGATCTTGTTTACGCGGTTGCCGTGGCAGCGCTGGAAAAAGCGCGCAGTGGCAACGGTCCCAGCCTCATTGAAATGCAGACCTACCGGCACGGCGGCCATTCACGGGCCGATCCGGGCAAATATCGACCCGAAGAAGAAGTTGCCGCATGGATGGAGCGTGATCCCTTACCCACTTATCGAGCCAGGCTTATCGCTGACGGTATCGATGAGGCTGCAATCATTGCTATTGAAGACGAGCAATCTGCACGCGTCGACAAGGCCGAAGCAACCGCACGAGAAAGCGGGCCACCGCCCCTGGAGATTGCCGATACCGATGTCTGGGCAGACGGGGGTTCGGAGTGGAGAACATGAATTCTTGGAATACTGAAGCGGATCACGGGAGAGCATCTTGGCGCAATTGAGTTACAGAGAGGCCGTTTCTGCGGCAATCGCGCAGGAAATGCGCCTTGACGATTCGATCGTCTTCCTCGGCGAGGATATTGCGGCAGCCGGCGGCGTTTTTAAGACAACTGAAGGTCTGCTCGACGAGTTTGGGCCGACTCGCGTGCGCGACACGCCGATTTCTGAGCAAGCTATTGTTGGCGCCGCAATGGGCGCTGCGATGACAGGTCTACGACCGATCGCCGAAATCATGTTTTCCGATTTCTTCGCCGTCTGTTGGGACATTGTTGTTAACCAGATCGCGAAGACCCGTTTCATGTCGAATGGTCAGTGTTCATTCCCGCTTGTGATTCGATGCGCAAATGGTGGCGGTGCCCGATTCGGCGCGCAACATTCTCAATCAGTTGAAAACTGGGCGATGGCGATTCCCGGCCTGAAGGTTGTTGCACCGTCGAACGCGGCCGACGTGAAGGGACTTTTGGCCGCATCGATTCGTGATCCTGATCCTGTGTTGTTCTTTGAACAAAAATCGATGTACGGCATGAAGTCTGATGTTCCTGACGGCGAGCACGTCGTACCTCTGGGCAAGGCGGCTATTGCACGCGAAGGCAGTGACGTAACGATCGTCGCACTCGCTGCGATGGTACCGCGTGCACTGAAGGCTGCCGAAACACTGCAAAGCGATCACGGAATATCCGCCGAAGTCATTGACCTTCGCTCACTCGTGCCGTTGGATATGACGACAGTATTCAAATCTGTTTCAAAGACAGCGCGTCTGGTGACGGTTGAAGAAAATCCGAGGCTTTGCGGTTGGGGCGCGGAAGTCTCTTCGATCGTTGCGGAAGAGTTGTTCTACGATCTTGACGGTCCCATCGTTCGGGTTACAACACCGCACATCCCGCTACCGTCGGCAGATATACTGGAAGATGCCGTGATGCCGAGCCCGGCGCGGATTGTCGAAAACGTTCTGAAACTCGCGGACTAAAGGAAACACCATGGATGTAATAATGCCGCAACTCGGAGAAACCGTCAGCGAAGGAACGATTTCGGGTTGGTACAAGCAAGCCGGTGATGCCGTGGAAAAAGGCGACGCCTTGCTGGACGTTGAGACCGACAAGGTTGCGACGGAAATTGAGGCGCCGGCAAGTGGCATTCTGACTAGTATCGATGTACCGGAAGGCGAGACGGTGGACGTCGGTACTGTACTCGCGGTGATAACTGTCGAAGGCGAAGTTGTCGTCGAGAAATCGCCTGCCGCTGCGGAAGTCGCAGCGGTTGACAAAATTGCAAAGCCTGCAGGCGCTGGTTTGCCGGGCAAGCAAGCGGGTGAACGTTTATCGCCCGCAGTGCGTCGATTGCTGAAAGAGCACAATCTCAATATCACGGATATTCCGGGAACGGGTCGTGACGGACGCGTGACTCGCCAGGATGTCGCCGATTTCGTGGAATCGGGTAAGTCAGGCAGCACCAGCGGTGGCGGCGAGCGAATTCCCTTCGATCGCGTCAAGAAAATCACTGCAGCACACATGGTTCGCTCCAAGGCGACCTCCCCACACGTATTACAAACGATCGATGTTGATTTTCATGCCGTTGACGCGTCGCGCCTGGCGCGGAAAGAACAGTGGAAAGCCGATACGGGCTTTTCGCTGAGCTATCTGCCCTACGTTGCGCGCGCAGTTTGCAGAGCCATTGCCGATTATCCTCACGTCAATGCCAGCGTCGATGACGATGCGCTCATCGTGCATCCGCAAATCAATCTGGCGATCGCGATCGATCTGAATCATAAAGGACTGGTCGCGGCGGTTACTCGAAATGCCGGTGCGATGTCAGTGTCCCAACTTGCACTGAGTTTCAATGAATTGATCACACGTGCGAAAACCAACAAATTGAAGCCGGACGATTTGCAGGGCGGCACTTACACGCTCTCGAACCCGGGACCGTTCGGCACCTTGTTTACTGCGCCGATCATCAATCAGCCACAGGTCGGGATATTGTCGATGGACGCAGTAAAGAAACGGCCGCACGTTGTCGAGTCCGATGCCGGCGATGCAATTGAAATTCGGCCGATTGGAATACTTGCGCATTCGTTTGATCATCGCGCCATTGACGGCGCTTATTCGGCAGCGTATTTGAATCGTTTGCAATCGATCATTCAGGAAACAGATTGGGAAAGTGAATTCTAATATCGGTTCTTAAAAGGTGCATATGAGCGAAGAAACAAGATCTGATGTTGGTTTATTAATCTTACGCGTTTCGCTGGGAATCGTATTCATTGCCCACGGCTTTCTGAAAGTATTCACATTTGGAATCGAACGCGCCATTGCAGTATTCGAAGCGCACACGGTATGGCATATCAACATGATTCCAGGCTGGTTCGCGCCACCTTCTGCTGTCATAGAATGGGTGGGCGGGATACTGCTTATTCTAGGAATAAAGACGCGGCTCATCACTCCGTTTTTGGGGGCTGTGGCCTTCGGGGCCGGCGCCGTGCATTTCGAAAACGGCTGGAATTACACCAGCAAACCCGATGGCGGCTGGGAATACGGCATCTTCCTCTTCCTGTGCTGTATCGTCATTTATCTGCTTGGGCCTGGAAAATATACGCTGAAGCACTTTATGGACAATCGAAAGTAAAGCGATGGCAATGCATCGCTGGCTGGCACTAATATTACTGATACCGATTGCTGCGTGCGCGGAGTCGGCGCCCGAAAACTGTCTCGAAGTAATCCTTACAGGCACACAGGGAGGGCCTCCAGCCGTTAATGGCCTCGCTGGCGCTGGTACGCTGGTTCGATACGGCACCGTAGAAAATCAATGTAATGACGTGCTGCTGCAATTCGACGCCGGCCGCGGAACAACAGGGCGACTTTCTCAGCTGGGCGTATCGCCGAATGATCTGGACGCGGTTTTTCTTACTCACAATCATTCGGATCATACCGAAGGACTGATCGGCCTCATGCAATTGCGTTGGCATTTCATGGGTGGGCCACTGGATCTTGTTTGCAGCGAAGACGTAAAAGCTGCCGGGCGTACGACGAGCTGCCGCGCCTTTGCAGAGCACATTGGCGACGCTTTCATTATGTCGGGCGAAATAGCACAGCGCGTCGCCGAGAACAAGAAGCGTCATCCTGACGGTCCGTCCGGACTTGTGGTCTTAAAGGAAGTTGGGCAGACCGCCTCGGATTCGAAAGGGGAAGTCGTCTGGTCTTCGGGCGATGTCACTGTAAAAGCAATCACAACCACCCATATCGCCGGGTCGCTCGCATTTCGTGTTGATACACCTGCGGGCAGTGTTGTGATTGGTGGCGACGCGGGCAACAGCAAGACAACGCCACCACGCGACTCGTCGACGAGCGAGTCGGTAGAAGCGTTAGCAGACGGGGCGGATATTCTCGTGCACTCGGCAATTCACCCGGTATTTGCACCGGGCGCTGGCAGCAAGTTTCCACCGCCGGTTTATCTCCGGCAAAGCAACGCCGCTGATTTAGGGGCTATGGCGGAACGCGCCGGGATAAAGCACCTGGTTATGACTCACCTGATTCCTGCACTCGATTCGCCGTCACACGGTCCGTTTGTAATTCCAGGCGGGCCTCTCAGTCAGAACGATTTCGTCGTACCGGCTCGGGAAAGTGGTTTTCAAGGCGAAATCTACGTTGGTAGAGATCTCATGAGTATCCGCTTGCAACAATAAACAAGTAAGGAGCCGAGGTGAAAAAACCACTATTTGCAATGATTGCAGTGCTATCCGCCAGTCTGGTGTTTGCAGGCGAAATTAAAATGCTGATTCCGGATACCGTGCCGGCACCCTTCAAGAATCGGTTCAGTCACGGCAAGATCGTTCCGGCTGACGCAGAATGGCTTTTTACGGCTGGGCAAACGGGTCGGAAGATCGATGGCACTATTGGAGTTGGCATTGAGGAACAGGCTGACCTCGCGATGCAAAACCTGTACAACATTGTCATTGCAGCCGGCATGTCGAGTGATGATGTCATCAAGATGACGATTTATTACCGCGATCCGAAAGATCTGTCTGCCATCATCGTGGCACGAAACAAACATTTTGGCGCCGACTTCAAGCCGACCAGTACAGCCGTTGGCGTCTCGGCACTCGCCAATCCCGCTTATCTGCTCGAAGTCGAGTTGGTCGCTGCGAGAATTCCCGAAACCAGCCGCTAGTTTACTGGGTATCCGCAGCAGACAGCGATGGCAGGGACCTTAGATAAGTAACAATTGCGTCCAGATCTTCTTCGTTCAAATTGGCGTAATAAGGAAACGCCATAACTCTGGCTAATTTGCGGCCGTTTCGGCTGACGCCTTGCGTGATCGCCCGTTTGACCTCCTCGTCGCTCCATTCACCAATTCCGGCAACCGGGTGCGGCGTGATATTCATGGAAACGGCGACAAATCCGAGGCCGTAAATATTGTCGAAAACTCGCCCGCCAATGTTGGTACGGCTGAAGTCGAGTTTCCCATTCGCACGTGGGGTGTGGCAGCCAGTGCAATGGCCCAGCGTATGCGTCACATATTTTCCGTACGCCACCGGGTCGTTTTTGCTTACTTCGGGAACGAATCCAACTTTGGGACCATAATTCGGGGGAAGGGGAATACGATACTCGGACTCCGGCACCACGTTTTCCACCGGCTTAATGGTGCGTAAATAGGTGACAATCGCGCGGGCGTCATAATCCGACATCGATCGATAAAACGGGCTGGGCATTGGTGGCCGTACCAGTGACCCGTCCGGTCGAAACCCGTCGCGAATTGCGACGATGATTTCATCATCGGTCCAGCCGCCTATTCCTGTTTTGGTGTCCATGGTTATGTTGGGCGCATAAGCGGTGAAGGCATCTTCGCGAATCATAAAGCTGCCAGCGTAGTCCATACCTTCAACTACCTCGGCGGTTTGCGGATCTTTGGGTGAGTGGCAATTGGCGCAGGCGGTGATGGTTTCTACAAGATAGGTTCCACGCTCGAGCAGCGCATCATCTGCGCCCATCGCCGTGGCACCCGCACAAATGGCACACGCAAGAAACAGTCCTTTGGACATTGTAGCCTTCATTTTATTGCCCATTTCTATCTAGGGCGAAGACGACAAAACGCGGATTGTATCGCCGATTATAAAACTCATCAGGTCCTCGCCAATGACCAGCGGGCCGTTATAGTTCGTTCGCGTGCGGGTGATCAGGCTAGACAACGGAACACTTGGAATAGTCCGGCTATTCAGTAATACGATGTGTGTGTATACAGCAAGTTTCGGCGCGACCTCGGCAAATACGGTGCCCGCTTCTTCCGGTGTTGTGTGGTGTGCAGCGATACGTCGAAACTGTTCCGACGAGGCGAGCAATTCATCGCTGGCCAACACCACTTCGTGGACGATAAGATCAGCGCCTTTCGCGGCCGCGATCAGGTTCCTATCGAAGCGCGTATCGCCCGAAATTACGACGGCACGGCCGTCGTAATCAATGCGGTAACCGTAAGCGGGCTTGATGAGATCGCCATGGTCGACCGCAAAAGCCGTCACCTTTACTCCGTCTTTCTCATACACGGTACCGTCCGAATCAAACTCGTGCGCCACCATCTCGATTCCCGCAGGCGGCAGGAGTTCATCCGGTATCCGAATGCTCGTGTTTAGCGCGAACGCCT
>SMVB01063083.1_pt1 | contig 15300 bp, 11 predicted proteins | sample 2456461 | NCBI WGS metagenome assembly SMVB01 (sample SAMN11095934, study PRJNA526329) | marine sediment metagenome | biome: Marine sediment; feature: Surficial sediment; material: Deep marine sediment; isolation source: Hadal surficial sediment | place: Pacific Ocean | collected 2014-05 | depth... | reverse complement strand
TGACGACGAAGCTCGTCCTGCTGGTCTCTGTTTCATCTCAACTCCTCAAGTTAGGATGAACAAAAACTCTCTCTTAAACCAGAACTAAATCTGTTCCATAGGTGCTGACGGCGCACACATCACAACCGTATGAAGTTGGCGTGATGGTTCCTCACGACGGACGCACTTACAACTACGCGCCAGTTAATTATATTCAGACGCCATATGAGCGCACGAACTATTTCGCAGAAGCGCATTTTGACCTGACCGATACGGTACGGTTCAATATGTCTCTGCGCGGTAACATACGTAAGTCCAAGCAGGAATTGGCGCCGCTGCCGTTTACGGATAGTGACCCGATGTACGATGGCTTCTTTCTAAATCCGGGCACGGGCGAACTAGCGCCTTTCCATGGCATCTCACCGGACAACTACTACCTGCGTCGCGCAGTTGATGCATACAACGCAGCTAACGGCACCAGTCTCACTTATGATCCTGTCGCGCCACGTCGCCGTATGATCGAGACGAATCGCAACTTCACTCAGGACATCAACCAACTCCAGGTTTCAGCGGGTCTTGAGGGCACGTTCAACGACATGGACTGGGAGGTTCACTACAATCATGGCTACCGCAGCCGGACCGACGTTGATAGCGGGATGTTCTCCGGCGCACGTCTGTTTAACGCGATGGGCCCATCTGCTGATCTGGATGGTGACGGCATGCCTGAGTGTTACGTAGACATAACGGACGCAAACACGCTTATCGCGGGTTGTGTTCCGCTTAACTTCTTTGGCGGTGGTGAAGTTGACCCGGTTACGAGCCAGCCCACAACCACAACGCTGACGCAGGACATGATTGACTACATTAGCGTTACCCTGGTCGACACGTTCCAGACGGACATGGATACAGTTAGTGCCAGTCTCACCGGTTCGGCTTTTGATCTGCCGGGTGGTGAAATGGGTTGGGCCTTTGGATATGGTTACTGGGGCTCGCGGTTCACGTATTCGCCGGATTCCGGCAAGCAGACCGGAGCGGTAACTGGCAATGTTGGAGCTGGTACTCAAGGTTCGCTGTACAACAACAGCGTATACGGCGAGATTCTGGCGCCACTCTACGATAACGGCACCCAGTCTTTTGATTTCACGGCTGGCGTCCGCTACGATAATTGGAATGTGTTTGATAATGATACAACTTGGCAGGCGGGTATCGAATTCCAGGCAATTGAAAGCCTGAAACTTCGTGCCACGGCCGGAACTATTTTCCGGGCACCGACGATTAGCGACCTCTTCGGCGGCATTGTTGATAGTTTCCCGACGTTCTCAGATCCTTGTAATGCCGCTAACTTCGCGGGATCGCCGGTTGTGCACAGATTGCACCGCAGTTCGATAACCAGGTCCACGCTAGGGTGGGTGGCAATCCGCTACTGACTCCAGAAACTGGCGACACCTTTACGGCTGGCATCGTCTGGAGTCCGGAGTTTGGTGACAGCGACATGACTGTAACGTTGGACTACTGGCAGGTTGATATCGAAAACGGCATCAGCTCGCTGGGTGTTCAGTTCACGCTGAATGACTGCTACGTCGACCAGAATCAGGCCTCTTGCGACAAGATCATACGCAATCCTGACTACACCATTGACGAGATGGAAGACGGCAGCATTAACGTTGCGGATCAGGGTGCCAGGGGCGTTGACACGGAAGTCAGGTGGGCGATGGATACAGACTTCGGCCAGTGGGACGCTGCTCTGCTCTGGTCTCACCTGCTTGAGCGCACGAAAACGGCGCAGCCAGGCAGCCCAGAAAAAGATCTGGCCGGTCGATACAGTGATACGACGGCTGAAGACGGCGGCGCTTACGCAGCTGACAAAATCAACTACTCTGTGATGTGGACGCGTGGCGATCTGTCGATCGGTTATCTGGGTGAGTATATCAGTGGGCTTGATGCAGATACGTTTTGTAACTGCGGTGCCGGTAATGGTGTGGATGAGCAAGGAAATACTGTCTACATCCAGACGATTGACTCATTGCTGTATCATGACCTCGTAATCAACTACACGTTTGAACAAACGGGCACGCTTATTTCGGCTGGCGTTACGAACCTCACGGACGAGGAACCGCCGTATATCGACATGGGATTCGGCGCAAATACGGATCCTTCAACCTATCGTCTGTTCGGTCGTGGTTACTACCTGCGTCTGACACAGACATTCGAGTAAATCAGAGAAATCTATCTGACAGCAGTAAATCGAAGGGCCGCAGATGCGGCCCTTCTTTTTTGGTGCGCCCGGCAGGGCGCACTCACTTGGAGGTGGAAGTCCTCTATCAGCCCGACAGGGGGAATGATTAGCCGGACGGCAAGGGTGTCCATCGCGAGGTGGAATCTGAAGGAAGCCGCAGGCAAAGCGCTGGCCTGACGAACAGAAATCGCATAGCAGGCGGCCGTGCTGGATGAGAAGTCCAATATCTTCAAAGTCCGGTACCTGTACGGAAAGTACGGTCGTAGATGCGGCAGGCACAAGCGTGACGGTGAGTGCGCATTACCCGGGGAGGTCTGTCGGCCTGCCATTGTGCTACTGGCATCGAGAGGTGTCGGGATGGGTCGGCAGAAGTCAGCCGAGGGCATAGTAGACACATCGACCGTGTTGAAGGCCCGAACGTGAAGTAAGGAGAGGTTGCTGGATTTTCGTGTGTGAAGGAGAAGCAGAAGGTCAGTTTGAAATAGCTGACGCCCGCGTTGAGGGTAGCGGCCAGTATCCGCGAGAGCAGACGGTGGGTGTTTCAAGCGCCACGGCTAAAGACAGAGCACAGCCTTGAGGGGATGATGATGGAACTGATGGAAGCGGTGGTCGAACGCGAGAACTTAAAGCGTGCGTATGCACGCGTGATGCGCAATAAGGGCGCGGCAGGCATCGATGCGATGCCGGTTGCTGAGCTTGGCGCGCATCTGCAGGTTCACTGGCCGCACATCAAAGAGGAACTGCTGGCCGGAGGGTATCAGCCGCAGGCGGTACGCGAGGTATCGATCCCGAAGCCCAATGGCAAGGGTGAACGACTCCTGGGTATCCCGACGGTGACCGATCGTCTGATCCAGCAGGCATTGCATCAGGTATTGAGTCCGATCTTCGATGCGGATTTCTCTGAGTTCAGTTACGGCTTCCGGCCCGGTCGTCATGCGCGGCAAGCGGTGCAACAAGCACGGCAATACGTAAGTGACGGTCGCCGCTGGGTGGTGGATCTGGATATTGAGAAGTTCTTCGACCGTGTCAATCACGACATTCTCATGTCGCGGGTGGCGCGCAAGGTCGAGGATCGACGGGTACTGGGACTGATCCGACGCTACTTGCAGGCGGGCCTGTTCGAAGGTGGAGTGACGGCAGTACGGACTCAGGGAACGCCGCAAGGCGGTCCCTTGTCACCGTTACTGTCAAACATTCTGCTCAACGAACTGGATCAGGAGCTGGAACGCCGGGGCCACGCCTTTTGCCGCTATGCCGATGATGTGCAGATATATGTGCACACCGAACGCAGCGGTGATCGAGTCATGGCTTCGGTGACCCGGTTTCTGGAAGCCCGGCTGAAGTTACGGGTGAACGCGGCCAAAAGTGTGGTTGCTCGCCCGTGGCAGCGGAGCTATCTGGGTTATACGATGACGTCTCACAAAGTGCCCCGGTTGAAAATACCGGTGGCGGGCGTGAAGCGCTTTCGGGCTAACCTGAGAGCGATCTTCCGGCGTGGCCGGGGACGTAGCCTGAGTATGGTGATTGCGGAGCTCATGCCGATCCTTCGGGGTTGGATGAACTACTTCCGCGATATCGAGGTCAGGAACGTTCTCGAAACGCTGGACGGTTGGTTGCGGCGCAAGCTGCGCTGTCTGCTGTGGCGGCAATGGAAACGATCCGCTACCCGCGCTCGCTATTTGATGCGACAGGGATTATCCGAGGTACGTGCGTGGACATCGGCCACTAACGGGCGCGGTCCGTGGTGGAATGCCGGTGCTTCACACATGAATCAGGCGTTTCCTAAATCCTTCTTTGATCGATTAGGTCTGGTGTCGCTGCTCGATCAGTATCATCATCTCAATCTTTCTTCACGAACCGCCGTGGTACGGAACCGTTTGCCCGGTGGTGTGGGAGGACGGCGGGGGTGACCCCGCCTCCTACCCGATCTTCGGGTTCGGACGTGTTTGACCGTAGCGACCGACGCGCGATTTTGCTAAGGCATTTCCAGGCGCAGAAGGGCCTCGTCCGGGGCTTTTATTGTTGGCCGGTGGCTGTCGTGATCAGCGGTGGCAGGGCCACGACTTATCCCGGGCAGCGTCTACGCATTCGCTGCAAGCGGGCCTAACCCGCATTTCTCACAGCTTGGTGAAAAACGGTATTTTCCGCTCACAAAATGCGAACGAACCAGGTGAGCGCCAACATGGCGTTTTTGTGTGAGCGAATGCACCTGTTTTGGTGCTGATCTGATGCATGGAGCGTGTGTTTTTCAGCGTTTTTTTCAGCATCATGCAAAGCGGTCCCTGCACTGGTTGTTACAGCGCAATAATCGGTGCTGGCGACGGTGCTGAGCTAACAGCGCAGCGGGATACGCTGCAGTTTGTACAATATCAGGCGGAACATATCAGCATGCGGGTAACTGTCGGAAAAAGCGATGTAGACCCGGCGTACGCTGATGCGGATTTGTGCGCCGATTTTGAACAGCTTCAGGCGAATGGTATCGCACTGCGCTTTGGCCATGGCGGTGCCATTAAGCCCCAAACGCCGCAGCGTTTGCATCAGCACATAAGCGAATGAGGAAAAATACAAGCGCAACTGGTTGGAACGCATCTCATGCGTTGAGGTGCGATCGGCAAACAGCGCCAATTGCTGTTCCTTGATGCGATTTTCCATATCGCCCCGGGCACAGTACAGCTCTTCATACAAGGCACGCGCATCATACGTTTCTGTGGACAAGGTGGTCACCACAAAACGCGGGTTCTCACCCTTGGCCAGATGCTCGGCTTTGCCGATCACACGTCGTTCACACGACCAGCTCTTGAGGGTCCGGTAACGAAAATCCTTGAACACCCGTGCCGCCTCTCCGCTGGCTTCATATTGTTCTTTGGCGGCTGCCATCTCATCCACGATGGCGGCCTTTAAACGGTTGTTCTTCGCCAATCCCAGCACGTAATCGACCTCATGCGATTCGCACCAGTTCATAATGGCATCCCGGCAAAAGCCCGAATCACCGCGAACGATGATCCGCGTCTCCGGCCACACCTCACGCAACCGGGCGACGATGCGTTCTAACTCATCGACCGTGCCGGCTGCACCATCCTGGTTGGATTGGCGCAGACGCGCACACAACAGATGTTCACCACAGAAAATATACAGCGGCAAATAGCAGTAGTGCCGATAGTAACCGTGAAAGAATCGACCTTCCTGATGCCCGTGTAACGGATCATCGGTCGCATCCACATCCACTATGATCTCCTCCGGTGGCGTGTCGTGCGCCTGCAGAAAAAGATCCACCAACAACTCATCTATCATTACCGGCCGGGCCACAATCTTCTTATAACGACTCGCCGCATCGGCATCAAAGGGCGTTAACTCCAGACGGTTCAGCGTGCTCTTGCCCGCCAAAGCACAGCCTTTGTCCCGGCTTCGTAAGCGATGCCTGCCCGACAGATCGTGCTGATCACTGAGCAACGCCAGTAGTGGATCATGACGCAAACTGTCATGGTCATTGAGATCCTCATAGCCCAGCGCCAACCCCATCACGCGTTGCTTGATTAACGACTCGAGACGGTGTTCGATCTGATCGGGGTCGCGATGATCGACAAAACAATCCGCAAGGCGCTTGAGAATATGCGTGCGCTGTTCAACCTCACGCAGCAACAAGCCACCACTGTCTGAACTGATCTTGCCACCGTCGAATTGAGCCACCACCGAACGACCTCCAAGGCCGTGAAACTCCAGTGGTCCTGCTGTACACTCTGTATCCATAAGGCCGCCTCTGTGTGTTGGTATAACTGGTTGATTACACAACAATTATACCATTAGAAGCGGCCTTTTTCTTTATCGCCGGTGAGAAATGCGGGCTAGAATGACTGAACGGGAACGTATGGAAAGCCCTCCCGGTACCGGCACTTTTGCTCCGTTGATCGGTCTGAGACCTTACGGCCTCGCAAGCCCGAACAAACCGATGCCTATTTGCCTACATTACTCGACCAGAGCCGGAACCGGGTCCGGAAGGGAAAGATCGTGTTCATGAGTGCACTGACCCAGTCACCCGCCAATCTGCCTCGGACTGTGGCAGTTGCAAGGCCAGCTCTGCCCGATCGGCGGGCGACGCCCATGAACCTGATAGGTGTCGTTCTGGTCGCCTCAGCGCTTGTGGTCGGATGCGCCACGGTGCCGCCCACACCGGCGGCACAGGCGATCACCATGGACATGCTGCTGGAGGCTCGGCCGCTCGTGGGAGAGAGGGTGGCGACCTCCTTACCGGACACAGACATTCTCGCGCTGGACCCGCAGATGCTCGTGTTTCTGGATCGATTTGTCGATGCAAAGCAATCCGACTATACCAAGCTCCGACAGCTCGTGTACGCGATCATGGACGAGGGCAGCTTCGGCCTGGAATACGACGATCAGACGCGTACCGCCGCTGAGACGTTCCATCTGCAACGCGGCAATTGCCTATCTTTCACCAACATGTTCGTTGCCATGGCGCGCCAGGTGGGAATTGACGCACGCTTTCAGGAAGTGGACATCCCACCGGACTGGACAGTCCAGGGCGACACCTTCGTATTGAATCGCCACGTCAACGTACTCGTGGATCTGGGATATCCAGGGAAACGCGTGGTGGACTTTAACATCGACGATTTTCGGACCAGTTACGACAGGCGTGAGGTTCATGATCGGCGTGCCATGGCACACTATTACAACAACATGGGTGTGGAGCGAATGCATACGGGAGAAACCGCAGAGGCCCTACTGTATTTTCGCAAAGCCATCGAGAATGACCACTATTTCAGCCCCCCGTGGGGTAATCTCGGCACGCTCTATCGCCGCAATGGGCACCTGGCCTACGCCGAGGTTGCCTACTTACAGGCGCTGAACGTCAACCCCGGGGACTTTGTGGCGATGAGCAACCTGGCCGCCTTGTACGGAAAGCGGGGCGATGAGGAACGTGCGGCCGGGTATCGGCAACGCGTGGATAAGCACCGTATGCGCAATCCCTACTACCGGTATCGTTTGGCACGCGAAGCTTTCCGCAGCAAGGACTATGATACGTCGATCAAGCATCTCGAATATTCGGTGAGGAAAAAGAAAAATGAGGATGCCTTTAATTTCCTGATGGGGATGAACTATCTGAAAAAAGGCAATGAATCAACCGCTCGCCAATGGCTGGAAAAAGTGGAACAGGTGACTGAGGATGATGACCTGCAACGCAATTACGCCAATAAGCTGGAAATGCTGCTTTCGCCGCAAGAATAATGCGAAAGAGGCACCCCTAATGTCCCTGAACGTTCTACACAGCGGTTTTGCCTTGAGAAATTCGTGAAAAGCAGCGTAAAAAATCAGGCTTCGATCGGCATGAAGAGCCAGGGAGTTAGAGCCTTGCCACAGCAGCAGGCGAAATGGCGCGATGTAATGCAGAGACCCATATCAATCGCGATGGTCCTCTCCGTCGCAATTCACCTCACGGCCTTGATGACCATGGAGTGGCTGCTCAGCGATGAGGCGGATGCATCCGAATCCATTTCCTTGCTGCTGGTTATCATCCAACCGCTGCAGGCAGAGGAAGGATTTTCCGCCAACGAGAAACACGTTGCCCCGGCCGCAGATAGCGAATCCACGATCCCCGCAAGGATCCGGGAGGGAGTCAGGGAGTCAGATCCACAAGCGAAGTTTGTAGACGCGACAGAAACGACAGTCGCAGCGGAAATTAGCCCGAGCAGTCTGAATACAGCAACGGCTGCGACCAGTTTCGAAAAGCAGGCTGCAGTTGACCGTGAGCAAGTTGCCGACGAAATCGACGTTGCTTCTGTAAGGGAGGAAACGGAGGTCGTTCTTTCCGATGTCGTCACGACGGTTGCGGTAGCCGAGTCTGTCGTAACCGCGCGCACATCGAAAACTGTACGGCCGGCGTCCGTGCAGGCTCCACTATCGCCCAGGCAGGAGAAAATGCTGCAGCGGAAGATCACAGCGTGGACCGAAAATCTCGATAGGGTGCCGGAGGCAGCTGCAGGTTTGACCTGGATATACAAGGGGCAGGAGTATGTCGCGAAATTCACGCAACTACCTGCGAATGACGATATGGGCGTGCAGCGCGAAATCGTCGAAGTCAGCACAGAGGCAAACGGCAAACGACTATCGACCAAGCTGCGCATGAAGCGGCTGGCTTTTTCCAACTTCGCGCAGTTTGTCAACAGATGGGATCCCGATGTCCAGATTCATAACGACGAGTTGGACGGGCGCTTCCACTCCAATTCCGAGATCAACCTCACTTACAGCCGAGAAGTCGTACCGTTGTTTCAGGGGAGAGTGACGACGACTGCCCGTAGAGTAAATTTCACAGACGGTCGCGGGCGCATCAGGCGTGAACAGATCTTTGCGGGCGGATTGCAGACAGGCGCGAGAGTTATCCGCATGCCGAAGCATTTTATTCCATTTACGGCAGATGCGGAAATCGCCGATGAGCAGATTCATCATTTCGACCAGGATACCCACATTACCTTTTATGCCGACGGCACCTTCGACCGGCGAGCAGTCCGATCGGCGTCTCCGCAGCAAAAGACTGTGATATCGAAAGATGTCTCGTATCTCATCGCAGCCAGGAAGGTGAAGCTGCATGTCAAAGGCACGATTAATGGAAAGGTGCTGGTCTACTCACCCGAGCGAATTGTCATTGACGGCGATCTCGTCTATGCACAGGACCCGGAGGAAGTACCTGATGCCGACGATTATCTCGGCCTGGTTTCGGACAAGTATATTGATATAGCGCCTCCGGACGTTACAGGGCCGGGTGACCTTGTTATCAACGCAGCGATCTATGCGAAACGTCGCTTCGCTGTAAGAGGTTATCGCTTCAGGAACGACGCGTTGCTATACATTTACGGAAGTTTGAGTGTCGGTTCATTGTCTGCGACCGAGCCCCGGTATTACACCAAGATCCGGTTTGATCAGAGACTCGAGGAGCTACGGCCGCCGGGATTCCCGATGACGGATCGGTTTGAGGTCGAGTCCTGGGACACGACCTGGAGTATTGAACCGATTGGGATGTTGTACTGGGACATGCCGGCGGACAATCCGGTAAACACGGCATCATAAGAATCAAGAACTGCACACATACCCTGAACTCCCGCTATCAATATCTGAAAACATAGGACAATTTCAGGTTCATCTCGGTTTTTGGTCCGCCGGAACACACTTGGTCGTGCGCCTTTCGCCTGGCTCTCATGAAATGCGCTTTACGCGAATAGCCGTTTTCTTGTTGTACAGCGAGTACGAGCCAAAGCTGCGGCGACGTATGGTGACTTTGTCATTGACGGATATACGGGCCTTAGTGCTTTCTGTCTGTAGCCAAACTTGGCCGTTATCGAGTGTAATTACAGCTTGTCCGCTCGCCGACTTCCGGACTTCGGCGACTGTAGCCTCGATTTGGTCAAGTTCTTCTTCGCCGGTAGCGTCCCGGATCGACTTGCGTATTTCCGCCCCGTCTTTGCCGAACAGTTCCTCTCGTGACACGGCGAGGAACTCGACGACGCCCAGCTCATTACCCGTCCCGTCGAAGCACAAGTGCTCGAGCGATTCCTGGCCTGCGGCGACCTTCACAAGGGCTTCGCCCGCATCTACTGCGATCAGTGCGGCCACGATTACCTGCTGGCCTACTCTTGCAAGACCCGCTACTTCTGCCCGAGCTGTCATCAGAAACGGATGCTCGCCTACGGCGAGTGGCTCGAGGAGACGCTGCTCATCCCCGTGCCGCATCGCCAGTACGTGTTCACGCTGCCGAAGTTGCTGCGGCCGTTCTTCCGCTACCGTCGCCGCTATCTTGGCCAGCTCTGCCGGCTGGTCGCCGGACTCCTGAAGGCCGGCTTCAGGGCCATGGAGCCGCGTGGCGAGCCCGCCTTCATCCTGTACGTGCAGACTTTCGGCGATCTCGTGACGTTCAACCCGCATATTCACGCCCTGGTTGCCGATGGCGTGTTTCTGCCCTCGGGCACATTTCGGCTGCTGCCGCCCTTGCCGGAAGACGTGCTCCGGGAGGCGTTGCGCCACAAGGTGCTGGGTTTCCTGTGCGCAGAAGGCGTACTCGATACCGATCTCGCCCAGCGCATGCGCCAGTGGCGACACTCGGGTTTTTCCGTGCACAACCGCATCCGCACTAAAGCCGCCGATGCCGATGGCCGTCAACGTCTCGCCCGTTACATGATCCGCTGCCCGTTTGCACTCAACAAGATGAGCTATGACCGTAAATCGGGCATGGTCATCTACCGCTCCAAACTGCATGCCACTTTAAAGCGAAACTTTCAGCTCATGCCGGCGCTCAAGTGGTTACGACTGCTCATGAACCACATCCCGGACAAGTACGAACATCTGGTTCGCTACTACGGCCATTATTCCAACCGCTCGCGCGGGACGCGACAACAGACCGAACAACAGGGCAAAAGTCCGTCGCCGATTAGCATCGACGAGCCACCAGTGGACAGCCGGCGTAAGGCCAACTGGGCCCGGCTGATTCAGAAAGTCTACGAAGTCGATCCGCTCGAGTGCCCCAACTGCGGCGCCACCCTGCGTATCATGGCGCTCATCGACGATGCCGATGTCATCGAACGTATCCTCAAGCATCTGAAGCTGTGGCACCCGTTACCCGACACGATCTCACCCGCCGGTCCCGATCCACCCTGGCCACAGGGCGAGACCCTGCCCCTCACCTATCACCCGGTGCCGGATATCGCCTGAGCGAGGTATCCGAGGCCGGCCTTCGGCCCGGCGATGGCCAAATCCTCAAGCCCGGACTGAATTGCAAGGCGCACAACCAGGTCGAGCGCAAAATCACGCTACATCACCCCATTTGTCCCGACCGCCCACGCCTTCCAGCCTCGCCGCCAGAATTCAGGGCCCATTCTCGACCCATCAGGCCTCAACAACGCGATAGAATTTCCTATCCTTAATGGCCCAAGTGTGTTTAGCACCGTCAATGTTGCTCGGGCGAAGGTAACTCACCAACAACTGATCACCACAGAATACGTACAACGGCAAAAAACAGTAGTGGTTGTAAAAACCGTGAAAGAAGCGACCATCCTGTTCGCCATGCACCGCATCATCGGTGGCATCAAAATCCAACATCAGCTTCTTCGGCGGCCGCTTAAAAGAGCCAATAAACTGATCGACCAGAACCTCGTGCATCCGCCAGGCCGTGTCACGATCCGCTCGATTCTCGAAGCGGCACAAGGTTGAGGCACTGGCCAAAAGATGATCACGTTCCACCGCCGTCTGCATCGCCACATCCTGACGCAGCGCCTCATGATCGTTCAGGTCTTCATAGCCCAAGGCAATGGCATACAGCCGTTGCCGTAGCAGAGCGTGAACATCATGATCGCAACTGGCGCGGCGACGTGAATCAACCAGCGCCGCAGCCACTGCTGCGCTTAATACCAGTCGATGAGAAGTGGACCCCGAAAATCGGACAGTGCTATAAGGTGGAATCCGGCCTGACAAAGAGGATTCCAGAAGATGGCCAAACGACGTAATTATTCGACTGATTTCAAAGCAAAAGTAGCGCTCGCGGCGATTCGCGGAGACGGCACGATGGCAGAGCTTGCCAGCCGTTACGAGATTCACCCGAACATGATCACGAAGTGGAAGCGCCAAGCGCTGACCGGGGTGAAAGAGGGTTTTGGCCGCAATATAACGAACCGGGATATCAGCCGCGAAGGTGAGATTAAGACCCTGCAGGCAAAAGTCGGCGAGCTGATTGTTGAGCGGGATTTTTTGGCAAAAGCCTTCGATCGATGAGTGTGGATCGGAGGCGGCAGGTGATCGAGATAAATCACTCCGGGCTGAGCCTGGCTCGGCAATGCGAGCTGGTGAGTATTGCTCGTTCGAGCTATTACTATCGGCCAAAACCCGAGAGCGAGTTCAATCTCGAGCTGATGCGGCTGATTGATGAGCAGTATCTGAAGACGCCCTGGTATGGTTCGCGGCAGATGAGCCGGCATTTACGCCGTCAGGGCCACCGTGTGAACCGTAAACGGATCCGCCGGCTGATGCGCAAGATGGGCCTGGTTGCGGTAGCGCCGGCACCCAACACCTCACGGCGTCATCCGCAGCACAAGGTTTATCCCTACCTGCTGCGCGGCATGGCGATCACGCAAGCCGATCACGTCTGGTGTGCTGACGTGACGTACATTCCGATGGCTCATGGATTTCTATATCTGGTGGCGATCATGGACTGGGCGTCACGCCGGGTTTTGTCCTGGCGACTGTCGAACACCATGGAGGCTGATTTTTGTGTAGAGGCACTGCAGGAGGCGATTGAGCAATACGGCTGTCCCTCGATCTTCAACACCGATCAAGGCTCGCAGTTCACCAGTGCTGATTGGATCGATGAACTCAAGGCAAACAACATCAAGCCCTCGATGGACGGCAAAGGTCGCTGGATGGACAACGTTTTTATCGGGCGGCTGTGGCGCTCACTGAAATACGAATGCGTTTACCTGAATGCATTCGATAACATGAAAGATGCAGACGAGAAACTGAAGATCTGGATAGAGTATTATAATCACGAACGGCCTCACTCGAGTCTGAACGATCAGACACCGAATGAGTTTTATGAGGGCATCAAACCGCTCTCGCTGGCAGCATAATGACTATGCTGGGTTCCACCTTAAGATCGCTGCCACGCTGTCCAATCAATGGGGTCCACTTCTATGATCGGCCTGCCGCAACAGCAACACGCCACCATCAGAGGTAATATCACCGCCGTCGAAATTTACTTCTACAGAACGGCTATTTGAGCGTGGAAAACCAAACGTTTTCTGGTAGCATTTCGTCACGGCGAATCTTTCCTATGTTCATTGTTAGCACTATGAATTATATAGGAAACTAAGGGTTCGCCGTTCTTCTTGGTGAAATTTTCAGGCTAGATGCCGACCCAGATTGATAAGACTGTAGACGCCAGTGTGTCCATCGTTGGCATACTTTGACGTGTCATGAAACGTCCGAAGTCGCCCGACCCACTGGGCAGTTCAGTTGTCAGTAACCTGGGCGGGACTTGAGTGTTGCCGACGTTTCAGCAGTTGGAACCAGTTTTCCAGCGAAAAACGGTGCGCGTAAATCGCCGGGAGCATACCGTCTTGGAACAGTTTCTCCACGGTCGTCGCATCCAGTTTCCGCAGCTTGTCGAAGTCTACCGCGACGTAAGATGCGAGCGTCTGCTCATCGCCTTCGCCTTCCGGTGTGAAAGTCGCCTGCTGTCCGGAAAGCAGCTCCAGTTCCACCAGCCGGTCGCAAAACGCCTGAGTTGCCGGCTCATGCGCCGCAAACTGCGCACAGAAGTCGACCTGGGCCTGTATCGGCGCCGTCAGTGCCTGCCCATCGAAAAAAGGCTGATCCGGATTCTCGGAGATGACCGGTGCCGCACGGTCGATGACGACGGCGTACTGGTCGTTCTGACGGCTGGCCATCGCGAACGGGTAGCAGCGAAGATAAGAGGGCACGTAGGCAGCGCTATCCCAGTTGCCGTTGTCGTCGACGAACAGGTTGCGATCCTCGAGTACGCCGACGACGGCTAGCAGCGCCGGCTTCTCGAGATCGGAAAAGATGACCGGATAGTTCTTCTGCGCCGACGAGAGCTCTGCTGCAGCCAGTGGCACGACGCGGATGGAACGCACGAAGTCGTAGGGCTGACCGGATGTGTTGAGCCCGAGGTGCCCGTGATCCTCAACGGTGAGCAGTTGTGGCTGCGTATACAGAAACATACTGCCTTCGAAGTTTTCGTGGGCGGTCGAGCGCGGTTGATTCATAAACGATCCAAGGGTGAAGTCCGGGGACTGTAGTACAAGTAGCATGCGCCGGCAACGGCCCGTAACTTGGCGTAGCCGATCCAGTCGGCCCGCCGCGAAGGCCCTGCGACACGAGCACCCATTATAACGTTTTCGAACAAGAGCCCCCCCCGAACGCGGCGCTGCCCGCTGGAAATTGACGGGCCGCTCTAAAGTGTCCTGCACTTTTGGCTATGTTCAATCGTGTTAGCCGTGCGACGAATGCAGGTGGATTCGCCGACGTAGTCCGCCGGCACTACAACTTAGACGGACAGCAGCGCCGTGGGCGCGTCGGGCTGATTGGGAGGCGGGTTATATAACCGATCAGTCTATGACTGGAAGTCGGGTTGCGAGGCGCGGCGATCCGGACCCGCTGATTCAGAGTTTCATCGAGACACTAAACGAACCCATCGCAGAATATCGTGCTGCTAACGGCAACGATCCAGCGCATCCCTTACGCGGTCGAAATCACGGCGACGCAGTGTTGTCAGGATGCTGGTCGGTACGGCTGAAGCGCGGCGGATTCCACGTTAACCACGTGCATCCCGAAGGTTGGATCAGCTCCGCTTACTACGCCGAGGTCCCGGACGAAGTCGAGGACGCCAGTTCCAAGAACGGCTGGATTAAGTTCGGTGAACCCCGCTATCCGGTGTCCGGCGCGGTGGCAGAAAGATATATTCAGCCTAAACAAGGCAGGCTGGTGCTGTTTCCGTCCTATATGTGGCATGGCACTATGCCAATACGCGGGGACGAGCCCAGAATGACCATCGCTTTCGATGTCGTGACAGAGGCGGCGGACGGCTGATACGCGACGAACCAGGCCATTGCTGTCAGCCGAAACGCGCAAGCATTACGGTGCTGAATCCTTGTAGCCCCTGTTAATAACAAACCGATATAAGAACCAGCGCAGCATGGTGCCCCACCTGGAAGGCTGTTCAAAGCCCCACCACAATCAGCATTTGGTTCAGTTGTGGTGAATCTACAACAGCTAAAAAGGTCCCAGTCTCTGCGCAAAGCCGCTATTTCATGCACATACGACCGAATGGATTTGGAGCTTGTCGTAAATAAGTGTATTATTCATGCTACGTAGTTAAGTACAAGTACCTACATAAGCAGGCAAGAACCGCATTAAGGGGGATGGCCTTTCCAGGGTCACGGATCATTAATTCTTCTATTTGGAGACACAACCGATGAAAACTAATAACGCCATCCGCAAAGCGGTTCGGCATGCGCTCTTTGTGGGCGCGTTTGCTACTGCGACTGGATACGCTCCGCTCGCTGTTGCACAGG
>SMVB01053183.1_pt1 | contig 15300 bp, 18 predicted proteins | sample 2456461 | NCBI WGS metagenome assembly SMVB01 (sample SAMN11095934, study PRJNA526329) | marine sediment metagenome | biome: Marine sediment; feature: Surficial sediment; material: Deep marine sediment; isolation source: Hadal surficial sediment | place: Pacific Ocean | collected 2014-05 | depth... | reverse complement strand
TTCCATCTGCCTCCTTGTCATTTCCTTTGTCATCTTCATGTCGTCACCTCTTATCTGCCACCAGGCAGGTCCGGACTTGCCACAAGAAAATCACGGACCATGTCACGGCGATACTCCGGATGGTCAGGCACGGCATAGATCATGTGGTCCCCATCTATGGAACCATTCCATGCAGCAACCACAGTTTTGTTGCGAGAAAGTCCCTGGAGTAGGCGCAAAGGGTCCTGCTTCAGAGACACGTCAAATAGAATCTCTATGTTGTCAAACAAGACAACTCCACCGTCGGTATCGTTTATGATCTCTCTCAACAGTCGAGGAAGCTGTAATGCTCGCTGACGCTCAGTCAGGTCAAGCATTCGGCGAGACAAGTTTAGATTGACGTTGATCACTGGAACACCGATGCGTTTTTGTACGTCTTGCAGTGCCCTTGTTTTCCCTGCTCCTGCCGGTGCCACAATCAGTATAAGCCGGTGATATAGTTCATCTGCCTGTTTGATCTTCCGAACAACCTGATCCGAAAGGGGCTCTGCCATTACTACTCTCCCATTGTATCTACGGAAGAAGCGCCTTCCTCATCGTCCAATAACCCTGCTTGCTCATATTCCTTTTAAAAGGCTGCTTTCCCATGCCATACCTTGGAACACATTAACGCATTCAATGCAAGTGGCTTTACATCACAGTCGCTCTCCATTAGGCCAATCAGCTTTCGTCCTGGCCGCCTGATCGATCAGCTTAGATGAGGTGACTTATGGAATCCTCTAACATGGATGCAATCATTCAGATTCATACCCAAGCCGTTTCCACATTCAAATAGTGTGTATCGTTCATGCATAGCTGTCAATCTGATTTTCATTCATGCCCCACCCCGCGCCACTGACAACAGCCATGCCTTTTCCCCTCCCTTATACTGCGCCTCTGGTCGGCCAGCTCCACGATTTTGTTTTGTGTCCATCACGCTTTGTCTCTGCTTTCCAAATGATTCGCCTCTTCAGACTTCACCTTCAGAATATTTAGGATTGTTGTCACTATTCAGGTGGATAGACTGAAGGCCGAAGGCTTTTAGGTGGCAAGCATACATGATCATTCAACACTTCGAGTATTATGAGCGATCACCTTCAGCCTTCAATATATCCACCTTCAACCTATCCACCTAAGCAATTACGAATTATTGACCCTGTGTCTGGGAATCCGTAAATATATCAAACACCAAAGAAGTCCTTGCATTTCCTCAATCCGTCCATTGCACGGGATATGCTGTGAATGGTACATTCACTGCACGTTTTATCTGGTCATCACCCAATTTATAGAGTATTTTTTGAGTACAGCCATAATTGGTCCCATCGTCTAGCCTGGTCTAGGACGGCACCCTCTCAAGGTGCAGACACGGGTTCAAATCCCGTTGGGATCACCAATATTGCAATTATGGCAAACACATACCTTCCCCACTCATGTATGCCGGCCTCCTGCCTGATACTATCTCAATGGCCTGATTATTCATGGAGAACCTCATAAAGGATTGAAGACAGACCAATGACGGCACGAACATTTCATGATGGTGAAACTGACGGGCTGGAAGCCCTCGAAGCGCTCGACCCGGAAGCTATTCACTCGTTTTCGGATTTATTGGGGGCAATGAAAAAAACGGCCTTCGGTGGGCGCCGCCTGGGCGAGGCATTTGAGATTCTCGCAAAAATGATACAAGACCCTGATTGCGCAGTCATCATGACGCTCTCAGGCGCCATGACGATTGCCAAGATGGGAAAAATCATGTGTAGCATGCTTGACCGGGGCATGGTGCAAGCCGTGATATCGACCGGGGCCTTGATCGCCCATGGCCTCACCGAATCCGTGGGGAAAACACATTACAAATACCAGCCTTCGATGAGTGATGCGGAACTTTTTGAGAAAGGCTACAACCGGGTGTATGACACCCTGGAAATGGAATCAAATCTCAATCATGTCGAACAGGTCGTGGGCGAAACACTCCAACGGCTTTCGGCTGACACGCCCCTGTCTTCGGAATTGCTCACGCGAGAATTAGGAAAAACCTTGCACGATCATTATCCCGGTCCCGGCATTCTGAAAAGTGCATATGAGCAGTCAGTTCCCGTCTACATTCCAGCCTTCACCGATTCGGAATTGGGATTGGATGTCTCAATTTGGGGCATGAATCATGGAAAATCCGATCAGACAACCCCAAGCACTGAAGGAAAAACCGACCGGGAAATTTGGAATGCATTACGGCAATCCTGTCCGACATTTAATCCATTTTTGGATTTGAACAGTTACACCGAAAAACTCCTCTCAGCCAAAAAGCTCGGGATCTTCACAATCGGCGGCGGCGTCCCTCGCAACTGGGCGCAACAAACGCCGCCCTATATCGAGATATTAAACCTCCGGATGGGCACACAGCTCACTCCCCCCCGCTTTCATTATGGCGTGAGAATTTGCCCCGAACCGGATTATTGGGGCGGCTTGAGTGGTTGCACCTATGCAGAAGGCGTTTCCTGGGGAAAATTCATTCCGGAAAAAGACGGCGGACAATTCGCAGAAGTCCTGAGCGACGCCACCGTGGTCTGGCCCTTACTCATGATGGGCCTTTTGGAACAAACCGGGCGCTAGCAAAAGAATAGACAGTATTTCCCTCCCCTCGACAAATACCGACCAAGATGAGAAAATTAAGAACGAAGTGGAATACACATGGCTAACCGTAACCACAGATTCAAGATTCGTTTTTTACTGCCTGTTTGCTTTGGGCTGATGTTGTTAGGCGCTCTCGCTCAAGCGAAGGCGCCTGATTTTTTAATCCAGGCAGACGACGTGGTGCGTGGCGACCCCAACGCCCCCATTACCTTGATAGAATATTCGGATTTTACCTGCCATTTCTGCAAGCAGTTTTTCCATGATACCTTCACGAAACTCCTATCCGAGTATATTGAAACCGGGAAAGTCCGCTTTGTGTACCGTGATTTTCCACGCGGCTTAGGCAGCCCGCTTCGTGCCGCAGATGCTGCTCGATGCGCCGGAGAGCAGGATGCCTATTGGCCCATGCATGACCGTCTCTTTAACAGCAACGGCCAATTCAGCCCTGACAATCTGAAGAAATTTGCGACAGAATTGCAATTAAACCAGGGACAATTTTCTCAATGTCTCGATAACCATAAATATTTGCCCGATATCGAAAAAGACCTTAAGGATGCAGGCGCATTAGGCATTCGTGGCACACCGGCTTTTGTCCTTTTCCTCACGCAAGCGCCAGACGATCCAAATCTCATTTTGATTCCTGGAGCCTTTCCTTATGAAACATTCAAAGAGGAAATCGACAAGTTATTGAATCTTCACTCTACGTCTGATGCGAAAGCCCCTGCTTCTTCATGACCAGAAAGATCATCCACAAGCAACCATCATACGGTTTAAGGTAGGGCATCTCACACTTCATGGCCAAAGGCATTCCGCCCATGACCAACCAAACGGCAAAGCCAATTCTCCTCAATGGTCAATGGGCTCAGACCTCTTCTCTTGAACCCGTGCTCAACCCTTATTCCGGCGATCTTCTGGGCACGGTCTGTCAAGCCGAATCCCATCATATTGACCTGGCCCTTGAAACGATGGAACAGGCTGCAAGGGAACTGGCTGCTGTTCCGGCACATGTAAGGGCACGAGGCTTGGCACACATCGCCGACGGCATCGCCGCCCGGCATGACGAGTTTGCCACGACCCTGAGCCGTGAAGCCGGCAAACCTCTCACCGACGCCCGGCGTGAAGTGGATCGAGGCATTCAGACATTTCGCCTTGCCGCAGAAGAAAGCACACGCATTCCAGGCGAAACCATCCCAATGGATATCACTCCTGGAGGCGAAGCCTACACCGCCACGGTCAAGCGATTTCCTCTCGGTCCTGTTCTAGGCATTACGCCCTTTAACTTTCCATTGAACTTAGTCGCACACAAAATGGCGCCCTGCTTGGCTGCCGGCAATCCTCTGGTCCTGAAACCTGCGCCTCAAACTCCGCTCACAGCTCTACTCTTAGGTGAGGTCTTTTTGACGACAGATTTGCCACCCACCGCCCTCACGATTCTGCCTTGCTCCAACGCGATGGCAGAACGCCTGGTAGAACACCCGGTCTTTCAGGCCTTGAGTTTTACGGGCTCCGTGAATGTGGGCTGGATGTTAAAGGGAAAAGCCGGGCATAAACGCGTGTTATTGGAATTAGGAGGCAATGCCGGGGTCATTGTTGAACCTGATGCACATATTGAAACGGCGGTGGCTCGTTGTGTGGCCGGAGGATATGGCTATGCCGGACAAACCTGTATTTCCGTTCAACGGATTTTTGTCCATCAATCGCACTATGACCGGTTTCTTCAATTGTTTCTCGACAAGGTTCGAACGGTGCCGATGGGGGATCCAGCCTTAGACACCACTGTGGTTGGCCCGTTAATTAATGAACAGGCTGCGATCCGTGTCGAAGCATGGATTCAAGAGGCGGTATCCCATGGCGCCGTTATCCAAGCGGGAGGAAGTCGAAATGGCTCTATGATGGAACCCACCGTCCTCACCAATGTTCGCAGCGCCATGAAAGTCTGTTGCGAAGAAATCTTCGGGCCAATGGTGACAATCAGCCCCTATGCCAAGCTTCAGGATGCTCTGACGCAAATGAATGATTCGCCCTTTGGATTACAAGCCGGCATTTTCACCAGCAACATCAATGCGATGTATCAAGCATATGCCAGCCTGAAAGTCGGAGCGGTCTTGGTGAATGAAATTCCCACATTTCGTGCTGACCACATGCCGTATGGCGGCATAAAAGACTCCGGATTAGGGCGGGAAGGTGTCCGGTACGTCATACAGGAATTGACCGAACCCAAGCTATTGATCGTCAAATCGCCATCCTGACATGTTTCGTCTTCCAGGATTTCCTTCATTGGCCTTGCGCCTTTCATCCAACTCTTGTTAAAAATGGGCACTTGAATTCTAAAAACGGCAGTTGGATCACGAAAGTCTGCACAACCCCTTGACTCGCCTAGGAAATGGCAAAATTGACTCATCACCTAAAAGGTGACCACGCAATTTTTCCATTCCCTCTGCACAACAATTGCGTGCACAGCTTTTTCGCCCAACTGCCGTCTTGAGGTTGAATGCGAAGAAACCTCCAGTGACTGATTGTGAGTAATCACCTGAGGCATTACCAGGAACAGGTCAACACACAAATAAAGGAGTCACGATGGTCCCAACACAGATGTTTCTCACCAAGGGTGTAGGCATCCATAAAGAAAGACTCGCATCTTTTGAAGAAGCATTGCGGGGGGCAGGGATTGCCTACTGTAATTTGGTATGTGTGTCGTCCATCCTTCCGCCTGACTGTAAAATCATTCCTCGCAAACGGGGAGAGAAATTGCTCAATCCGGGAGAAATCACCTTTTGCGTCATGGCGCGAACTGACACAGATGAACGCAACCGGCTGATTTCATCCTCCGTTGGCGTCGCGGTTCCTTCTGGCCGAAAATATAACTATGGCTATTTATCAGAACATCATGCGTACGGGGAAACAGACGAAGAAGCGGGAGAATATACGGAAGACTTAGCTGCGCAAATGTTGGCCACAACCTTAGGCATTAAATTCGATCCGAATGTGGCGTGGAAAGAACGAGAGCAAGTCTTTAAAATGGGGGGAGATATCGTTCGAACTCAAAACATCACCCAATCAGCCATTGGCAAGCCCAACCTTTGGACAACTGTTGTGGCATGTGCCGTGTTTATTCCACTAGAAAACATTCCTCCTGAAAAACCCCTACGCATCAAGAAAGGGAAGTAATGGCTTAAGGGACTTGAAAAATACCAATACACCATCTCACTTCCATCTTCAGGCCATCTTTGATCGATTTTCATTCACAAAATCCTCAAAATAGTACAACTATTCCTGCGGGTTTGCTCAATCAAATCGACCCAATCTGACCTCAACCTGAAAGCGATCTCGGTATATTGGTATTTCCCAAGTCCCTAAGGGCTCACGAAACAATCCATTATTTCAGCTTATCCCTATATGGAAAAATCCGCCCAGAGTATCGTATGGTCTGAAGGCTGTTCAGCCTTTCGCGCATTCACATCAACAGTGATGGTTCGAGAATATGGCAGAAGCGCCGGGGTCACCATCATGTGATCAATTCGCCAACCACGATTCGCTTCCAAGGCATCTGGCCGTCGATAATCCCAAAAGGTAAATTGCTGCCGGCGAGGAAAGTGATGGCGAAAAACATCGACAAATCCCCACGACACCGTGTCTTGATACGCCCGCCGTGCATCTTCATGAAAACACACATGCTTCAAATGTTTTTCAGGGTGATGAACATCAACCGGCTCTGGCGCCACATTCATGTCCCCACACCAGATTGCTGGCTTGTTTGCTGAAATATTTCGAGAGAAATACCGTTTCAAGCGTTGAAACCATTCAAGTTTATAAGCATATTTCGGGGAATCAAGGGCATATCCTTGGGGAATATAGGTATTGATAATCGGGATACCCTGAATGACCACCCGTGCAAGACGTGCGGAATCTTCCTGATCTTCTCCATCTTGAAATCCGAAGGCCACCTCTTCCGGCTCCACCTGGCTCAAAATAGCCACCCCGCTGTACGACTTTTGTCCACAGAAATTGATGACGTAGGGTAAATCGGCAAACGCCTCAAGAGGAAAATCATGGTCTTGAACTTTAGTCTCTTGAAGACACATCACATCCGGCTTATGCCGGCGAAGCCATGGATGTAAAATATCAATGCGTTTTCGAAGAGAGTTCACATTATACGTCGCAATTTTCATCGTTGTGCCAGCTCCGGGAGAAGGAGAAAGAATCGTGAACTGTTTCCTTGCCATTTGTTCACTAATATGCCCTTTCCTCCCACACGTCAAGAAAAATAAATCCTTGCCATTTATACCAGCATATAGTATTTATTAATAATAGAAAGATAGGTGACGTCATGGCAAAAAATACGAGTGTCGTCCTCGGTGAGCATTTCGACAGTTTTATTTCCACCCAAATTGAAGGCGGGCGTTTTGGTTCGGCAAGTGAGGTCGTCCGGCAAGGATTACGATTATTGGAAGAACATGAGCAGAAAGTTGAAGCTTTACGGCTAGCTCTCATTGATGGCGAAAACAGCGGAGAAAGTACCCCTCTCGATATGGAAAAAATACGCAGAAATGCTAAAAAAAAAGCAGGCTTAGGGTTCGCGAAAGAATAACTTCCTGGAATTCGCGCCCAGATTTGGGCCAGATTGAGTCGATCTGAGTGAGCGAAACCGCAGGCGTCGCAAAAGCGACGTTGAGGATTTTTCGAGTGAAGAGCGGCCCAAGATGGCCTGAAGATGGGATGCGAAAATGGGAAGTTATTCTTTCGCGAGCCCTTAGTGCAGTAAATGGCCAAAATTGGCAAATCACCAAAAGCAGAAACCGACCTTGAGGATATATGGCTTTACAGCTTCAAGCAATGGAACGAACACCAAGCCGACCAATATTATGACGAGCTAATAGACGGTATAAATAGACTCACCAACAATCCACAATTAGGGAAGTCCCGTGAAAGTATTGGTCGGGGCTATCGCTCTCTACAAATCAACCGGCATGTGATTTACTTTCGATTACAGAAACAAACCATTGATATTGTCCGCGTCCTGCATGAGCGCAGGGAACCCAATGAGCACTTGTAAGCCTACCTTAAAAAATCTGAACAATGTACAACCAAACCGTTCACTCCCCTAGCCAATTATCATTGTCCCCCTGAAAAGCCACGGCGAAGTCATACTTTTTTCTTCTTTCTTTTTTCGCCAGAAAAACCCGTAGAATGGCTCAAAGCATTTCTTGACTGTCTTTAGCTCTTTTAAGGAGCAAGAGGGGAAAACTCGTATCATGCCTCTCCCCCATTTTCTTTGTGTCTTACCTCCTTACTACTTTTCACTCCTCACTTTTCCGTGTAATGTATGAACATGAATAATTCTTTGACCGCCGATGAATGGCGCGTCTTTGCCAATCACGAGTTTTTTCTCAAAAAGGCGATTATCTCGGCCAAACTCAAACGAACGCTGGAAGAACTCCACCTGGCCTTACAACCAGAGCTGGCCGATCATCCCCTCCTTGCTCCAGACGGTTTTGATCCTACAGCCGTCCAATTTGTCAAAGGCGAACACCTCGAAGATTGTCCCTACCAATATCTAGACTTTCCCAGATATTACACACGGCACAACAAACTGGCGTTTCGCTCGCTCTGTTGGTGGGGGCATCATCTCGTATTCGCCCTGATCGTGGAAGGATCTCTCGTCAAACAATACCGGCTCAACCTCTTCAATCGATTCTCAGAAATCGCTGACCGTCAACTCAGCCTATGCCTCGGTCCATCGTTATGGGAATGGAAATCCGGACCGGGCTTCACCTTGGATATCACACATGACCGTCGTTCAAAAATAGCGGCAGCCCTTGACCGCCGCACATTTTTTAAGATTGCCCGCTTTATCCCTCTCCAAGATCTCGAAACGGACACTGACGTAATCATTGATGCCGGAGTCGAAACCTTCCAAGCGATTCTTCCAATTATCACGTCGTAAGACCTTTCAACAACAATCTAGAACAATTTTAGAAGGTTGGATAGAAAGCCGTGAAGCGTCAGGCGTAAAACGACTCCGAACTTTTTTTCCCTACACCTTTACGCCTGACGATTTGTTTCATTGCCTTATTCGTCTTCAGCCAACCCTAAAAGATTCGTCACATGCTCAACCGAATAGGTTTGATTGAGATCAAGCACAACCACATTGATGCCAGCGGCCTTCAGAACGGTATCAACCACTAGCTCACGCTTCCCTAGCCTTTTCACCTCTTGTCCGTTTTTCTGGAATTTCACAATGGTCATCGCCTGAAGGGTGCCAGGATGCGCCAAGACCACATCCAGTCGAACCGGCTGAATCGTTCGCATGAGTGTCTTTCGCGCAGCTTCATCCTTATCGGCCACAGAGACAACCTGCAAAACAGGCAACTTGACCAGCACCAGAAAATAATCTTGTGCGGCCAATCGAATCAGGTTAAAGAGCGTGGCTTCTTCAGCTGTCATTAATGAACGGGCTGTCACCTCACTCTCGCAAGAGTCAGCAGTCATATCGAGAGCCGGTTGCTTCGCTAACGGTCGGCGCCACGCCCATTGCAACAGGAAGCCGCCCACTAGCAGTAACATGACCAAGAGAAAAATTGATAATCCATTATCGGGCATCAGATCATCCATTGATTTGGCCTAGAGAGTAGAGCCACGCTCATAGACCACCTATTTCCGCAAAACCATGAATGCCTGGCGTCACCGACCCTACAATCACGGGGTGTCGCGCACCGGTCACATTCGGCATATTCGCACATACTCCGTGAACCGTTTGATACGCCAACACGGCAAACGCTTGAGCTTCAAAGGCCTGGCTGGATGACCCGCATTCCTCCATGCGTCGAATAGGAATCGGATCAAAAGCTTTCACCAGTTCCCCCCAGAGGCGGGCATTGCGAACTCCACCTCCACCGAACACCACGTCAGCCGGAAGATTTGACGTCCATTGCTGAGCATCTCGAATGGTACGGGCAACAAACTGACAACCGGTTGCCAAGAGATCATTGAGTGAGAGATGCCGACGCCGAGCTTGAGCAAGAACCTTCCGCGCATAGGATTCCCCAAAGAGTTCGCGCCCGGTGGATTTGGGAGGTGACCGATGGAGATAGGGATGCGCCAATAACCATCGCAACAAGCCCGGATGTACGTGTCCGCGTTGCGCGATCCGTCCGCCACGATCAATAGTGATTCGGCCATTCGTTTCCTGTGTGACCAAGGCGTCCAACAGCATGTTGCATGGTCCGATATCGAACGCCCGCACAGAAGCCAACCGTTCTCCCCGAGGAAGCACCGTGACATTGGCAATGCCTCCGAGATTGACGACCCAACGAATGGCCTTCTTTTGTCGAAACACGAGAAAGTGTGTATAGGGCACCAGAGGAGCCCCTTCGCCACCGGCCGCCAGGTCGCGTGGACGAAAGTCGGACACCGTCATGATACCCGTGCGTTCGGCAATCACAGCCGGATCCCCGATCTGTAATGTGGACCGAATTGCGCCCACTCCGGGCTCCGATTTTGGCACGGGCAAATGATGAATGGTTTGACCATGCGAGCCAATCAGCTTCACCTGCTTTGGTGAAATGTGGCTATGTGTCATCGCTGTCTGGACCGTCTTGGCAAAGACCTCTCCCAGCCATACATTGAGATGGCAGATTTCCGCCACCGTTCCACGTTCAGCGACATGCAAGATGTGCTGTCGTAATCGAGGAGGATAGGATCGTCCGTAATGCCCGAGCAGCTTGATGGCCAAACAATGCCCGGTTCCACATATATCGACAACTGCGGCATCAACTCCATCAGCCGATGTCCCGGACATGAGCCCGATTACAATCATCGATGACATCCTGTCAGCATGAGCATAGCATTGACGTGAGAAGTAAAAAGTGAGAAGTGAGAAGCAAAAGAGGCAGAAACGGCAAGTTGCCTTTTCTTGCTCACTCTGTATTCTTCCCGTTTCACTTCTACCTTTTCACCTTTCACTTCAGCTTAACCTCCTCACGATCACTTATCTCGGGCAGGCTTTAGGAAGCGGGCGACAGCGGGCCCTGATTTTTCCGGTCCCACACCATGCCAGTCTGTTCCTTATCCGAAAACCCGAGAGAGGCATAAAAACCCTGATAGCGCCTCGTACAGAGCCAAAACAATTCGACCTGCGCTAACGATATGTGCCTGAGAATCCTCTGGATGAGGCCTTTCCCGATATCTCGATCTTGATAACTCACATCGACAATGACATCCCAAATCGAGGCTCGATAGACATAATCTGTCAGGACGCGAGCAAATCCCACCAATTGTGTTCCATCCCAGGCCGAGACGATCACATCGGTTTCCGTCAACATCCGCTGAATGTCTTCCAGGGCACGACCCCGTGCCCAATCGGCTTGGTCAAATAAGGCCAGAAGATGTTGAGGATCGAAATCTTTATGGTCGGAAAAATGAATCATCTCGTTGGCAGATTGTGGCAAGATATATTACACTGAGTCCACTATTTATCTAATCATGTGCGCGATCAAATCACGCATGATTGAATTGGAGCTGTTTCTATGTCAATGCTCGTTCGCAAATGCCCAAAATGTAGCAAGTTGTTTTGGAAAAAAGAAGACGAAGTCGAATATGCCGATGAGAATACCTTAAAAATCGTCTGCAATCACTGCCACCAGGTCTTGCGAATTCCGCTCATCACACAAGGCGCCAACGCCGGCGCTCCGAAAATGGGGCATTAGTATCATAATCTTAACCTTCCATTCATCGTGAGCCCTACTCAGCGCTTTATGGCGCGCAGCGCACCCGAACGACGGAGAGTAACTATATATTGAGTTGTCATCCTGAGCGAAGCCTGGCGAAGTCGAAGGATCTCGCTAAGCCATGGCATGGGTGGGCTGGGCACAGATTCTTCGTTGTACCTGTCCTGAGTGTGCCGAAGGGCTCAGAATGACAATATGGTGCTGAATAGTTAGATTTGAAGTTACTTAGGAGGGGGTAGACTGAAGGCGGAAGGCTTTTAGGCGCAAATTTCATGCATCGGCATTCAACATTTCTTGTATTGTAACTAATAGCCTTCAGCCTAAATACCTGAGTGACATTGATTCCATGAGACACGAACATTGGGCAGGCTTAGATGTATGCATAACAGGTGGACTGGATCGCCAAGGAAGTGGCGAGGGGCCACTGGTAGTGCTCTTGCACGGCTTTGGAGCCCCGGGTGATGATTTAGTCGCCTTATGGCGTTATCTCAACGTCCCGGATGAAGTCCGCTTCCTCTTTCCTGCCGCACCAATGCAACTGGATATGGGTTTTGGAGATGCCCGGGCCTGGTGGATGTTGGACATGGAACGCATTACGCAAGCCCGAGCCCAAGGCCAGTGGGATGAATTGTCCCAAGAAATTCCTCGTGGGCTCTCTCCGGCTCGCACACAAATCCAAGACGTGCTCTCGCTCGCCACAGAAACCTTATCGGTTCCCTCTCAGTCACTCGTGTTAGGCGGGTTTTCCCAAGGTGCCATGCTATCAACTGATGTCGCGTTACATTCTGACATTCCCTTCGCAGGCTTGGCATTGCTCTCAAGCACACTCATTGCCAAACAAGAATGGCTTGCTCGATTCCCCAACCGCAAAGACCTCCCTGTGTTTCAAAGCCATGGAACCGACGATCCCATTCTGGCCTTTTCAATGGCCCAACAACTTCGAGATCACATTCAAACAGCAGGGTTGCCCGTCAGTTGGGTCGAATTCCAAGGTGGCCATGAAATTCCCATTCAGGTTCTGGAAGGTCTCGGTACGTTTCTCCAAGACGTACTGTTCCCAAACGTATACGTCAGAGGTCGGATGTAAATAGTCTTGAATCTGAAATGAAAACAATGAATTTTTCCCCTACCCCTTTTTATCCCCAATCCACATTGCGCAGAAAATTCTGTCTCCTGTATAGTGTTAGCTTACTATCTCAACATTTTTTCACCATGGTAGAATAATTCCTATGATGACTTTTGAAGATCTCAGCAGCCAACTACAACAAGCTCTAGGCGATGCCGAAGTTTCGGTTCTTGATCGAACCGGAACTATGGACCATTTTACGGTCAAAGTGATTTCTGACGCCTTCGAAGGAAAAAATTTGTTAGATCGGCACCGAATGATTTACCAAGCCCTTGACGGGCCCATGAAAGACGGACGGATTCATGCTCTAGAAATTCAGGCCAAAACACGAAACGAAGCCCAAGAAGGAGGATAACTTGTTATGAGTACACCCATTGAAGATGAAATCAACAAAGAAATTGCCGACCACAAAATCCTCATCTATGGCAAAGGTACGAAAGCCGCACCGCAATGTGGCTTCACAGCCGAAACCATGGAATTTTTCAACAAGTTCGGACATCCCTATGAATTAATCAACGTGCTGACGAACCCCGAAAAACGCGAGGCCCTTTCCAAAATGACCAACTGGCCGACTCTGCCAAAAGTCTTCATTAACGGCCAGTTCTACGGCGACACCGACGTCTTGGGACCGATGGAAGAAAAAGGTGAACTCCAACCACTCTTAAAAGCCGCTTTTCCAGATCAGTCAACGTAAGTCCGTGAAGCGTGAGACGTGAAGCGTAAGGCGAGAAGAAATTTCTTTTCCCCCAAATCACTCCTTACGCTTCACCTTCTTACTTTTTCCGGCTTTTCACTTTTCCCTCTCCTCCCGCCTTACGCCTCACGTCCTATACCGCCTTACGTCTTCTAACCGTTCTCGCCCGTTATTCCTCAATCGTTCTCATTCCTAAGACTCTCCCCCTCTGATGTATCAAGCCCTACGTGGGCCTTCCGATACATTGAGCAATGAAGGAGGAACTGACCAAAAGAACCATTGTTATCACGATCTTTTTTGGGATACTCGTGTCTTCGACCGCTTTAGGAAGTCATCTCAACTCATCATCGCCCACTTCAGGTCCTCCCCCAATCCTTCAACATAAGCAGACTCAGAAGCATGTCTCTCCCGCACGAAACAACCCTGTGTCGTTGCCATTAGCCAAAACCAATCAAGCAACCATTTCTTCTACGAAACCACGTCCCATCCCAACTGTCGCCGGGCAGAAGATACGCATGGCCAAACCGCATACGAAGTTAGGTTGGCTGTTTTTATTGAAGGGACAAACGCAAGCGGCCATGGCCGCCTATCGGCAGGCCCTCAGAAATAATCCTCAATCCGCCAAGGCATATTTGGGATTAGGGATTACGTTAAAAAGCCTGGGGAAGATTGAAATAGCGAAAAAGGCCTTGCTCAAAGCGGTCAAACTAGATCCGCGCTCGCCTTCCGCACTCGTCCATTTGGGCTATCTGTATGCAGAGGGACATTTGGGCCAGATCGACCTTCCAGCGGCTCGCCGACTCTTCCGGCAAGCTTCACAGCTTGGAGATCCATTCGCCTCCATCGCCCTCCTGGATATGAAGTCCCGACCACCCTTGTAACTCCATGTTCATGTAATTTTTTTTGTCCATTTCCTCAAGACGGTACATTCACCCACCGATAAGCCAAAACAAGGTAATAATAATGGGCATGCTCATAGAATTGGAAGGAACTCGATAGATCCTCCAATGAGGCCCAGGTCATAGGCTGTTCACTAAAGGGAGATTTGATTATGATGAGAAAATTGTTACGAACAACTCGGGGCTCGCAAGGGTTTACGCTCGTGGAAATGATCGGCGTCTTGGCGATTATCGCCATTCTCATGGGCTTATTACTGCCAAAAGTTTTCTCACTCATTGCATCTTCCAATGCCAGATCAATGGCTGCAGCCATTCGCACCTACGAAACCGGCGTGACCAAGTATTTTGCCGATGTAGGCTCGTTGTTCCCCCTGGATGCCGCGGGAATCCCAGCACAAGAAGCCACTGGAGATAGCACGACCGTGATATCTCTTGCTGCTCGATTAACATTGGATATGTCGGATCCTTTAAATACCGGAGGTAATCAATGGCCGCGATTTCGAGGCCCCTACGTGGAAAAGTTGAATTCGGCCAATGTGCCGGGATTTGGGGCGACCATCGTGATGCCAACCGATGTAGCCATTGCCCTCGCCACAGCCACGACCGGATTAAACATCGGATGGGACCTGAAAGGAGATGACGGAAACAGCGATCTCCCAACGGGAGCACAAGTGGCCTACTTGAAGATTACAGGAATCTCCATAGGTGATTTCGAAGATATCGATGGCATTATTGATCCCGGGATTGGAGCGTCACAGGCAGAACGCAAACTACGAGGGCGAGTCAAATACGATGACGTGGCAGGGGCAACAGACCTCTATATTTACCTGGCCCACCGATAAAGTGAGGAGTGAAAAGTAAGAAGTAGGAAGCAAGCATAGAAAATTTTCTAGTCGTTAACTTCACACTTCTCACTTCCTACTTCTCACTTCTTCCCGCACCCGTAACGGGCATGCAATGACCACACCCACAACAACCTCTCGTCCTCAACTCGGGACTTCTCTCCTCGAAGACGGGTGGGTGACTCAAGAACAACTCGACCTGGCAGTCAGAGAGGGCAAGAGGACGGGAACCCTGCTGGGCCAGACTCTGATTGGTCTGGGTTTCATCACCGAAAAGGTCTTAGCCCAATATCTCGCCGAAGGCACCCAAACGGGCATGGTCGATATCTCGACCACGTTCATCCCTCCGGACATCCTAGATCTCGTGCCA
>SMVB01319883.1_pt1 | contig 15302 bp, 11 predicted proteins | sample 2456461 | NCBI WGS metagenome assembly SMVB01 (sample SAMN11095934, study PRJNA526329) | marine sediment metagenome | biome: Marine sediment; feature: Surficial sediment; material: Deep marine sediment; isolation source: Hadal surficial sediment | place: Pacific Ocean | collected 2014-05 | depth... | reverse complement strand
GGAATCAGCATCAAAATCTGAATCGAGGACGATCAGCGAGGAAGACCTGTACCGGATCGGCACCATCGCCAATCTCACGGGTATCTCGGTGGAAAGGCTGCGTGCCTGGGAACGGCGTTATGGCCTGGTCCCTGCATTTCGTTCGGGCAAAACACGTTTCTACAGCAAGGTGCAGCTCGAGCGGTTGCGCAAGATCAAACGACTCATCGATCAGGGGCATCCCATCAGCACCCTCGTCTCGTTGAGCGACCAGTTACTTGACGAACGCTTGTCCAGCTCGCGCACCGATCGGGCACTGAAATCCGCAACCGTGGGCCTGATCGGTCCGAACCTGCTCGTGCTCGAGCAACAGCAGGATGAGCGCAACCGGTTGGACGTGCAGGCCCGCTGGGCAAACATGGATGCCTTCATGAGCGACCAGTCCGGTACCGACAAGCTGGATGTAATCGTCGTTCAGCTACCCGTTCTGCTCGACCATCAGCTTGAAAACGTTGCTAAATTTCATCCTGAAAGCCGGATCGTTGCGATCTACCAGTTCGCCACACCGCAGCAGATCGCGGCGGTACAGAAGCTCGGCGCGCCCACCCTCGCATGGCCGGTTTCGTGGCAGGAGATCGAGCACGCGAGTGCGACCACTGCCGGCATGCCTTTGCGGGCTGCGCGCACCGCTGCGCGGCGCTTCAGCGACGAAGAGCTGATCGCCGTTGCGGCCAGCAACCACAATGATCCAGCCAATTGCCCGCAACACCTGGTCGAACTCATCAACGGCCTGAATGCTTTTGCCGACTACACGTTGAATTGCGCCGATGAAGCCCCGGAACCACAGATCTACCAGCGCGTACACACCGATGCGACCCAGGCTCGTGCACAGCTGGAGCTCGCCCTGGAGGTGCTGGTCGAGGCCGAGGCCGGATTCCCAACGCCGAATTGAAGTACCCCCGCCAGCGCGTTGACCGAGCACCTATACAAAACCTATACAAAAGGTATAAATAGGTGTTGACAGCGATCTTGTCCTGTACATAATACGTACATCAACAGTTCAGGCGTGCAATACAACTTCATGCAGTCCTCCCTTTCAAGTGTCCTTCCCCCAGAAGCGAAGTTGTTTCAGCGGTGCCCACCACTGACACGCCTTTTTCTCTAGGCCAACCCGGCTAAAGCCGGACCAGCCAGCCGAAACGACTCAGGCCTCGAAATCGAGGCCTGAGTCGTTTCTGGAACCCGAAAATCCCGGCGAACCATCACTTACGCCAGCGGTTTGTCCGATGGTGTCGGCTCCTTCCCAAACCACTGGCAGTTTATGTGAGAACATTCCCGTTTCTGGAATGGGCAAGCCAGCGGGCCGTCGATATGATCGCACGCAATTACTTTCCGATCACAGTCATCCTATGCAGCCTGTTGTCGAGCGGCTGCGGTGGCGGCGGCAACGACAGCAACCGGACGGTCGCTCCGGCGCCCGTACCACCGCCCGCCGCGGCAAATCAGGCACCAACGGCCGCCTTCACCATCACCCCGGGCCAGGGCACCCTGCCCTTGCTGGTTCAATTCGACGCCTCGGCATCTAGCGACTCAGACGGCAGCATCCAAACGTTTACGTGGGACTTCGGTGAGCCTGCCGGCGCCTCGAGCACCAGCGGCATCACCACGGCGCACACCTACAGCGGCGCCGGTGCTTTCACCGTGCAGCTACGGATAACCGACGACGACGGCGCATCGGCCACGACAACGCAGACCGTGACGGTGCTAAACCCCCCGTTGGCATTGGCAACCATTTCCGGGACGATCCACATACTTTCTTCCAGCGCCATCGACAGTGACGTGAACGATGTCGGCAGCCCACCGACGCCCAACAACGACTTCTCCAGCGCCCAGACGCTGCCTAACCCGGTCACCCTGGGGGGGTTTGCCAATCTACCAATGACCGGCGTGGGCGACGATCCCCAACGAGGCAACCTCTTCAGCACCGGCGACCCGGGTGACTTTTACGCGCTGTCGATGGTGGGCAACGAGATCATCATTCTGGACATCGCCGACCCCGCCACGGGTGGGCAGGCGCTGTATCTTTACGACTCGGCGCAGAACCTCATCGATGTCGACGATGGGCCCGACGCCACTCAAACTGTGCGGGTCCCGGCCCTGGGCACGTATTTTATTGAGGTCAGACCATTTCTCGGCGCCAGCAACTACGTGTTGACTGTCGGTCAGGACCTGCTGCCAGCCGGAGCGATCGCGCCCGGATTGACCGACGCTTTCGTCCCGGGCGAGATCCTGCTGGGGGCAAGCGACATTGGCGCTCTGGGCCGCGAATACGGCCTGACCGAGGTCGCCCGTTCGGGGGAGCTCGCCCTGATGCGCACCGCAGGTGCCGACGCCACCCTGCACCGCCTTGGGCGTACGTCACCATTCGATTACCGGTGGAGCTCCGCAAAACGCGAAAAGTACGCCACCCGGGCGATGATCGAGGCGCTCGCACGCGATCCCCGCACGCGAATCGCCGAACCCAACTTTTTGCGTTACCCGCACACCGAGCCCAACGATACTTTCTATGGCCTGCAGTGGCATTACCCCGCCATCAACCTGCCGTTGGCGTGGGATATCACGACCGGCGACAGCAGCGTGATCGTTGCGGTGATCGATACCGGCGTGCTGCTGGCCCACCCGGATCTGGACGACCAACTGGTCGCCGGCTACGACTTCATTGCAGATCCCGACCGCGCGCGGGACGGTGATGGACGCGACAGCGACCCCACCGACGAAGGCGACCTTGCCTTCGGCGGATCGAGCAGTTTTCACGGCACCCACGTTTCCGGCACCATAGCGGCCGAGACCAACACCGATCCCAACAACCCCAGCCCGGGTGTGGCCGGGGTCGCTTGGGATGCGCGCATCATGCCGCTGCGAGTCCTGGGCGTTGACGGCGGGACGAGCTTCGATGTCATCGAAGCGATCAAATGGGCGGCCGGGTTGGACAACGTCTCCGGCACGCTGCCCGCGCAACGCGCCGACGTCATCAACCTCAGCCTCGGCGGCGGCAGTCCCTCGATGAGCGAGCAAGACACCATCAATCAGGTACTCAACTGTGACCCCTTGAACCCCCCCGCCCCATGTGTGATCGTCGTTGCCAGCGCCGGCAACGATGCTTCCACGGAACCCAGCTACCCGGCAGCCTACAATGGGGTGGTGTCCGTGAGCGCGACCACCATTCAGAACAACGCCATTGCGCCGTACTCGAACAGCGGCGCCACGATCGACATTGCGGCACCCGGAGGATCGAGCATCACCGACATCAACGGCGATGGCATCGTCGATGGCGTGATCAGCACGCGCGCCGACGACAGCGACCCGGCCAATCTGCAGTTCGGCTATTCCACCCTGCAGGGCACCTCCATGGCCGCACCACATGTGGCCGGTGTAATCGCCTTGATGAAGGCGGTGCATCCGAACCTGACCCCTGCCGAGTTCAACGACGCCTTGATGGCCGGTGACCTCACCGATGATCTCGGCGTTCCCGGCCGAGACGATCAGTACGGCCATGGCCTGATCAACGCACACAAAGCGGTGCTTACAGCGCTGGCCCTGGCCGCCGGCCAGGGCGTCGACCCCGGTCCGATTTTGGGGTTGTCGGCCAGCACCCTGGTTTTCGGCTCCGCCCTCGATCAGCAAACCCTGACACTCAGCAATGTTGGCTCTGGCACGATCGCGGTTCAGAGCGCGACTATCAGCGCACCTTGTTGGCTGAGCACAACGCCCGCAATCACACAGATGGACGCCTACACCGTAACCGTGGTTCGCACAGGGCTCGCCGAAGGCTCCTACAGCGCAACGATCGACATCACCACGGACGCAACCAATCCCAATGTCACCGTTACCGTCACCATGCGGGTGGTCACCGCTAACCCCAACGCCGATGCGGGCGTCCACTACGTGATTCTGGTGGACGATAGCGGCGCTACGGTTGCCAATCTCTTCGACGTCGTGAGCGTCAACAACGGCGAGTACGCCTATTCGATCAACGCGATTCCACCAGGCCAATACCGCGTGTTCGCGGGAACCGACTCGGACAACGACAACTTTCTGTGCGACGCCGGAGAGGCCTGCGGCACGTACGGAACTCTGGACTCTCCGAATTTGATAGCGGTCGACGGTGTGGATCTAACCAATATAGATTTCACTTCAGAGTTTCGCGTGAATCTCAGCGTTCAGGGCGCTACAACCAGCCGCATTGATGCTCGCGGCAGTACGGCACCCATGCAGATCCCGATAATGACTCAGAAACAAAAACCTTGATCGCTGCGATGATCAGACTCAGCCTGCCAGGCATGGCGACGTTGCTATGCGTCGGCTGCGCGGCCGGCGATCCGATTCCTGCAGCCGAACTGCTCAACCACCCCAATTGCACCATCACCCAGGCCGGGATGCAGGTGGTGAGCTATGAAGAGGTGGCCCGGTTGCGCGGATCGACGCTGTTGAATATGACCACCGCGCAGGTCAATAGCGGGCCAGATGCAGTCCTGATAGTCATTTCCAATGGCCGCCAGCCTACCCCGGGTTATCGATTCGACCTGACTGATGCTTTCACCGTCGGCGGCATCGCGACCCTCGAATTACGCTGGCTGGTACCCGACGAAGATGCGCTGCAGCCCCAGATGATCACCTATCCGTGTATTGTGATCGGGCTCGAGCGCAACGCTTTCAATCAGGTGCGCGCGCTCGACGAACATGGCAACCTGCTGGGAGAGGTTTTTCTGTAGAAGCGAACCGGTCAGCAGGTCAGCAGGTCAGCAGGTCGAGCGCCGCGGAGGCGCGTTGCTGAACGCTTGCCTTGTACGTGTCCAGATCCATGTCCCGGTTTTCGCCCATGGCCCCCACCAGATAGCGCTTGTAAACACCCTGGCCGATGGCCGCAAGGCGCCAGTGAGAAAACGCGCGATAGTAGTCGATGCCTGAAAGATCTCGCCCGGTAGCGTCGTGATAGCGTTCACACAGAGCATCACGGCTCGGAAACCCACCGATGGACGTGGGTGTGAGTTCAAGCGCACCGTCACCTGGCTCGATCCAAGAATTCAGCAGGTAACCCACATCGGCCAACGGATCCCCCAACGTGCACAGCTCCCAGTCGAGCACGGCCACAATGCGGCCCTGGACCACGATCATGTTGCCGAGCCGATAGTCGCCGTGCACGATAGTGGCGCCGATTTGCTCGGGCATGGTTTCCTCGAGCAAGCGCGAGGTTTCCTCCATCTCCGGAATCTCGTGAGTCTTGGACGCCGCCCACTGTTTGTTCCAGCGCTTGAGCTGGCGCGCGAGGTACGCTTCCTTGCGGCCCAGCTCCCCCAACCCCACATCATCGGGGTCCAGCAGATGCAGTTTCGCGAGGATATCAACCATTTGCTCGCCCAGGGTGAGCCGTTCGGCGCCCGATAATGTCCGCGCTGCCTCGGCGTCGTGAAGCACCTCGCCGACCACGAACCCCATGATGTAGAACGGCGCACCGTTCACGTCGGGGTCCACGCACAAACCGTAGGTTGGGGCCACAGGCACATCGCTACCCGCAAGTGCTGAGACGATTCGGTGCTCTCGACCCATGTCGTGTGCACTTTCCAGCACTTGACTCAGCGGCGGCCGCCGCAGCACGTAGTCGGCGCCGCGCCGATCGACGAACCGATAGGTGAGATTCGAATGGCCACCGGCAATGAGTACGAATTCCAACGGCGGCTCAAGCCCCGGCAGGTGACCCTGCAGCCAGGCGGTGACCGGCTGCGCGTTGATTCCTTCTACCGTCCTTGTTACCACGGTTTCTCCCGCGTTCGCACTGCCAGTACCAGCAGTGTATTAGGGTAACCAAACCCTTTGAGTTTTGTCATGCAATCGTTTTACATACCGCCGTGCTCAGACTAGCCCTCATCCCGATGGTGGGTTTGCTGGTGACGGCATGTGCCACGGTGCCCATTGGCGGTCCCACCGCACCTGCGAACGATCCTGACGCCGGCAGATTGACGCCGGTGTCGGGCCGCAGCGTCTGGATATATCCCCGCGAGCTCGCTTTTACCGGCGACGCCAGATATCAATGGCCGACAGGACGTACCTACGACGGCGACTGGAAAAACGGCAAACCGCACGGCATGGGGACGATGGAACTCACGAGCGGCGAGCGCTTCAGCGGTATGTGGGAACACGGCAAACGTCACGGCCACGGCGAGTTGACCCAGGCCCAGGGCAACCACTACGTCGGACAGTTTGTTAACGGCGCGCGCCACGGAGACGGCGTGGAGCGGTCGGCCGATGGCCTCTACCGGGGCGCCTGGACGGACGATCTTCCCAACGGCGCAGGCGAATTCCACAGTAACGATGGCAGCACCTACAGAGGCCAGTGGCACGACGGCCAGCGCGAGGGCTACGGTACCTACACGGACAAGAACGGCAGCACCTACGAAGGCGACTGGATCGCCGACGTGCCCCACGGCTTTGGCAACATGTCAGGAGTCGACGGCACTAGCTACACTGGAAGCTGGGCCCGAGGTCGCCGCGACGGCTACGGGAGCGCCGTCGACACCGCGGGACTGCGCTACGAGGGAACCTGGGTAGCCGGCCAGCGCCAGGGCTTCGGCGTCGTCTCGCGTCCCGACGACAGCCGCTACGAAGGCGATTGGCTGAAAGACAAGCGCCATGGACAGGGCCGTGAAACGTCGAGCGATAGCAGCTTTCACGACGGCGGCTGGGAGAGCAACCGGCCGTTTGGACCCGGTATACGACACAGCCCTACAGGAATCGAGATCAGCGGCGTGTGGAACGGCGATCTCGTGAGCACGGGCCTGCTCCGGCTGCCAACGGGCCACGAATATGCCGGCCCGCTGTTCAAGAACAACAACGAGGAGGCAAGTCCACTGCTGCGCCACTGGCTCACGGGCATCGCCGACCAGGGAGATCCTTACGCGCAGCTGTTCCTCGGTACGCTGTTCAGCGATTTCAAGGAACCCGCCAAAGACGTCGATCAAGCACGGCTGTGGTACGGCAAAGCGGCCCTGGCAGGGCTCGCCGAAGCTCGATACCGCCTCGCGCTCACCCACACGAAGGGCAACGCGGCGCGCACCATCGAGCTGCTTGCCCAGGCAGCCGAACAGGATCATGCCGCGGCCAATGACCTCCTCGGCGAGTACTACCTCATCGGCGATGAGGTGCCCCGCAATCTCCAAACCGCAATCCGTTACTTCGAGCGAGCGATGGGGGCCGGAAGCATTCAGGCACGCAACAATCTAGCGTGGTTACTGGCCACCACCACAGCAAGCGAGTTTCGCGACGGCAAACGCGCCGTTGCGATGATTCGCCCCCTCGCCCTGCTCTACGACAACTGGCAGTATCTGGACACGCTGGCCGCCGCCTTCGCCGAGAGCGATGATTTTGATCAAGCCATCGAGTTGCAGAAACGCGCGCTCGAAGACGCAACAGACAACGACGCCGTGGAGGCCGCCATCGTTGCGCAGATGCGCCAGCGCTTGCGGGCCTTTGAACGGGGGCAGCCGGTTCGGGAGTAACGCAGGCCATGACCACGGCTAACTGGCCGTTCCTCGATCGCAACACGCTCAATATCGATCGAGCGAGCGGCATGTACCTTTTTACCACCGAAGGCGACAAGATTCTGGATGCGGCCGGCGGTGCGATCGTTGCGAATATCGGTCATGGCCGACAACGTGTGGTCGACAAGGTTGCCGAAGCGACGTTGAATTATACCTACGTGGTACCGCCGTGGATCACGCCCTCTCGTCGTGCCCTTGTCGAGGCGCTGGAGGCACATTGGTTGCCTGAGGAGCTCAGGCGCATCCACATCACCTCCGGCGGCTCCGAAGCGGTGGAGTCGGCCATGAAGCTCGCACTTCAGTATCACGCCGCGCGTGGGGAAACGAGCCGAAATCAGATCATCTCGCGCAGTGTGTCCTATCACGGCACCACGGTGGCGACCACGGCGATCAGCGGTCATCCTGCACGCAAAAAGGGGCTTGAACACGCGCTGCCCCACTATCCGAGCGTTGCCACCCCCTATCCCCTGCGCTGCCCACTCGGCTCCCACCATCCGGACGCGGGCGCCTACTACGCCGACCTCTTGCGCGAGACGATCGTCGCCGAAGGCGCCGAGACAATTGCGGCTCTCCTCGCAGAACCGATCACCGGCTCCAGCGGCGGCGCCATCGTGCCGCCCGCCGACTACTGGCCGCGGGTCCGAAAAATCTGCGACGAGTTCGGGGTGCTGCTGATCCTCGACGAGGTTATGACCGGGTTCGGTCGAACCGGTTTGCCTTTCGGCTACCAGCATTGGGACATCACGCCCGACATCTTAGTGTCGGGCAAGGGGTTGGCCGGCGGCTATGCTCCGCTGGGCGGCGTGTTCGCGACCGAAACGATCGGCGCCACCATCGAGGCGGCGGGAATGAGCGTGATGTTCCACACCTTCGGCGCGCACCCGGCCGCCTGCGCGGCCGGTGCAGAAGTGTTGAACATCATCATCGAAGAACGCCTCGTCGAACGCGCCGCCCGCATGGGCGCCCTGTTGCACGATCGGCTGGTGGAGGTGTTTTCAAACCATCCGCACGTGGCAGAGGTGCGCGGCCAGGGTCTACTGCAAGCCATCGAGGTGGTCCAGGATCTAGACACCCTCAGTCAGTTTCCAGCCGAGGACGGCGTCACCAATCGGATCGTCGCGAAGGGGCTCGAAAATGGCGTCTTCTACTATGGCGGTGGCACCGGCGAAGTACGCGACATCGTCTGCATGGGACCGCCATTTATCGTCGAAGAATCCCACATCGAAACGATCGCAGAGGTCCTACTCGAATCGGTGAATGCGATCGTATGATCGGCCGGGTGCGAAATCAGGGTCGTTGAGGTGGTCATTGGAGGAACGCCACATCTTCGGGCAACGTACGCCCGCGCCCGAGCTCGGGCAGCCGACCAATCGGAAAAAATTACGCAAGCAGTGGCTACCACGCTTGACCGCGCCAGCGCCTGCAGTGGGAATCGAGCGCCGATCAACCCGCGAGTTCGGCCTTCACCGCCGCCAGACGCTCGATGGTGGCCAGGGATTCGGACTGGTCGGCGCTCAGGTTGCGCACGATTACGTCGGTAAAACCGAGCTCCTCGAAAGCTGCGAGTTGCTCGGCGACCTCGGTGACGCAGCCATACATCAGGGCATCTGCGCTGATTCCCCGATAGCCGCGCTGAATATATGGCTCGACCACTTTCTTTGCTTGGGCACTGGTCGCACCCACGAATATGTCGCGCCGGATCGCCACCGCAGAGGGCGTACGGCCATGTTCCACGCAGGCCTGGCGATACGTGTTCAGCCCCTCGCGAGCCTGAGCCATGGTGTAACCCGGCGAGGCCAGCCAACCCTCGGCAAGCCGGGCGGTACGATTGATCGCCGGGACCGCCATGGCGCCCACCCAGACCTCTACTGGTTCGGGCGGCAAAGGTGATATTCGTGCGCGCTGGATGCTCCAGTAGCGTTTCTCCGTTGCCTCCTCGCCGCGCCACAGCGTTCGCATGACCTCCATTGCAGCTTCGAACAATGCCGCGCGCTGTTTTGGCTCGTTGCCCATGCTCACACCCTGATGGTCGTCGCCGAGCCCGCACTGCATGATGAACGGCCCCTGGGCAATAGATGCCAGCGTGCCGATCTGCTCGGCCAGCAGCACGGGATTCCACAACGGCAGCAGGAACAGCGCACCCGCCGGTTTGTCGCCCCACTCGGCGAGCATCCGGCCGAGGATGGGCACATTTTGAAAGTACGGCGACCGCGTGACGTGATGGTCGCCGACAAACAATGTATCGAGATCCGCTTGCCGCGCGGCGCGCGCGCGCTCGACCATATACCTGGCGCCCTCGCGGGGATCATCCACCGTGTAACTCGAGCAGATCGAAATACCGATGCGCATCGTTGTACCTCCGAAAACGGACTCCGCTCACGCAATACGGTGAGCACGCAACCTACCATCGTCAAACAAGAACTCGCCTTCCACCGGATGTCCCGAGAGCACCCGCGGCAACCAGATTCGATCATCCTGCCACATCCGGTCGTAAGGTATGGCATCTAGTGCATACCAATGCGGGTCTGCTTCGGCGGTCTCAATGGCCATGCCGCCGTGCTCATGGACAACGAACACATAGCCGTACCACTGGCTGGCAAGCGTGTCTGCAAACTTGAGCCGTGCCATGAGCCGCGGGCGTGCAACCCGAATACCCACCTCCTCGAGGGTTTCGCGAACCGCGCATGCAGCCGGGGTTTCACCTTCTTCCAGCTTGCCACCGGGTGCATTGATCTTACCGGCACCGTGCCCCGTCTTTTTGTCGATCAACAACACCCGATCGGCGTCGATCACGAACAGCAACGTCCCCGTCAGCTCAGGCTCCCAATCCTCAAACATCAGCTCGAGCTCACGCGCTGCGACCAGGTTTTTTTCCAGCCGCAGCACCTCAGATCCGGATGCCGCTTTGACGTCGGCCGGGTAATAACCCTCGCGCTCGTACCATCGCACCAGCATCGTCTCGTGCACGGCGCAGTCCAGCCACAGATGCTCGAAACCTGCGTCGCGCGCGCGCTCCTCCATTGCCGCAAGCTTGATCCGACCGCGCGGCAACGCCATCGCATCATGCACGTGCCAGACGGCGTCCGCGGGTTGTGTCAAGGATCCCTCGGGAACGGCAGAGCCCGCCACCTGGGCAGATCGTCCTCGATCGGGAACCGGCGAGCCCTGGAGCCGACATAGATGTGGCCGCGTGGCGTGACTCTGGGATCGCTGTCGAGACTGCCGGCGGGAATATTCATCCGCCGAGACGATCCAGGCTGGTGAGCCATTCGAAATCTACGTCCTTGACAAACAGCGCCCCACGGCGCTGAACCGATCGTTAGTTGATTCAGACATAGCCCAGGCCTCCTGATGGCAAACTGCTCTGCCGTACCTATCAAGTCAAGGCGTATACTTGATCGAATACAGGCCAGGAACCGAGCGCGGGTTGGCGGGTACGAAGGTACAAACTGAGCATCCGGTGCAGCCTGGTGATGACCCGGACATCGACCGTCAACGTCAGATTGAAATCGCTGCACGCCTAACAATACATCGAACACGGCTCGCAGATGATCAAGCTAGACGTGATACACAACGACATCACTCGACAAGCCGTCGACGCAATCGTCAACGCCGCTAATGAGCACCTATTAGGCGGCGGCGGTGTCGACGGCGCCATCCATCGGGCGGCGGGCGTGAAATTGCTCGCTGAATGCCGGGCCTTGGGTGGTTGCCCCACGGGGGAAGCCAGAATCACGGGCGGGTATGACCTTCGCGCCACGCACGTTATCCACACCGTCGGGCCAGTGTGGCGCGGCGGCGCCTCGGGCGAGCACATGTTACTGGCATCGTGTTACGAATCTTCCTTAAAGCTCGCCGAAGCGCACGCGCTTGCCAGCATCGCTTTTCCGGCAATCAGTACGGGGGTATTCGGGTATCCCCTCGAAGCCGCGACGCGGATCGCCGTGAATACGGTCATCACGTTCCCGGCAACGAGCTTGAAGCTAGCCCGCTTCGTCTGCTTTGACGCGCAGATTGCCGAGGTGTATCGGACCGTCCTCAGCCAAGCGCGTGTGCAGTCGTTTTCTTTGGACCAATGATCGATAGCGCTCAAGCCCACGATTTGGAAACTGGATCTGTCGGTGGCCGACCTGGGGCGAACGCAGACGCAAGTGCTGCTCCCGCTAAGCGGCCGGATAGCGCAGCTGCAACGCGCGGTACACCTCACCAGGCACCGCATCAGCGGGACAATTCAGCTCGCGCAGAACGTCTATGAGATGCTCGTTGTCCTCGCGTCCGTACCACAACTTCAGATACTCACCGGTTTTGTAGCCGTGGTCCTGGCGGAAATTGTTCAGCACGTTCTTGCCGACGTAAAGCTCAAATAGCTCCGCGAACGGCATGGGCAGCGCTTCGAGAACGGCGGCAAAGGGTTCTATGGTAAACGCGCGTCTGGCCAACGTGATCTCGGCCAGGGATTCCACGGCAAGGCGAAATGCGCCGACACCCCGTTTAGATCGGGCAGATACCGCCAGCAACACAGGCACAGCGTTTTCCAACTCATCTGCGCGAATCAGGTCGCTCAACCCGAAATGCCAGATGTCCACGATCTCGAGCTTTACCTGGTTCAGATCAGACTCCTGCTTCTTCCACCACTTCCAGCCGAAGTGATCCAAAAGCTCAGCACATTCGACCCAAACCGCCCGGTAGTACTCATAGCCCTGGGTCAGCCATTCGGGATGCACATGCTTATTGTGGCTGTCCTGCATCTCGGCCATGGTCTGAATCATCGCCAGCACCCGCGCTTTTTCCATCTCTCGAGCTTTGATCGCGTATACGAAACCCCGGGAATTATGGGGTATTCTTCACCGCATGGCCAAAAGCCCGACAACGGCGATGGTGATGCACCCGGTCGTGCGCGACGAGCTCATGAGAGATGATCACCTGGAACGGTTGAATCGGTCGGTGACGATGATCCACCCGGCTCCCTTTCGTGAGCTCGATGACATCGGCGAATACCTGCCTCGGATCGAAGTGTTGATCACCAGTTGGGGGTGCCCGCGCATCGATGCGGAATCCATAGATCGCCTGCCGCGCTTGAAGCTGATCGCACACCTGGCCGGCAGCGTGAAAGGCTTTCTAGACGATAGCGTGTGGCGGCGTGGAATTCTGGTCACCAACGCGGTAGCGGCGAACGCGGTACCGGTTGCTGAATATACCCTGGCCGCAATCCTGTTTGCCAACAAACGAGTTTTTCAGCTGAACGATTTCTACCGCAAGCATCACGAGAATCGCGCACCGTGGAGCAAAGAGGCACCGGACGTTGGCAACTACGGCAAGACCGTTGGGATCATCGGCGCTTCTCACGTTGGGCGCCTGGTGATCGATCATCTAACGCGTTTTGACTTCAAAGTGCTGCTCTACGATCCATACGTAACGCCACTGGCAACGCGCGACATGGGCGCAAACAAAGTGGGATTGTCGGAACTCTTGGCGCAATCCGATGTGGTCAGCCTGCACGCTCCGCTGCTCACCGACACCCGGCTAATGATCGGTGCGCGCGAGCTTGCGCTGATGAAGGACGGCGCCATTCTAATCAATACCGCCCGCGGCGCGCTCATCGATCACCCTGCGCTGGAGCAGGAGCTGTGCAGCGGTCGTTTGAACGCCGTGCTCGATACCACTGAGCCCGAGGTGCTTCCCGGTCACTCACCGTTGTACGAGCTTCCAAACGTCTTTCTCACGCCCCATATCGCAGGTTCCCTGGGCAATGAAACCCAGCGTCTGGCCGATTACATCGTCGACGAAGTTGAGCGCTACAGCAAAGGTGCGGCGCTCAAGCATCTGGTTCGGCGCGAGCAGCTCGCCCGGTTGGCTTAGGGGCGAATGCAAGCATTCGCGAATGCAAGCATTCGCGCTCGCCCCTAGTCTCGGTTATGTTGCTGCGTTGATCGGGTCATTTTCCTGTTGTCTAAGAGGGCGGAGATGGATCTATCCTACGGCCCTGAGTACGAACGGTTTCGGGACAAGGTCAAAGGCTTTCTCGCTGCCCGCGCGGATGAAGCACCCCGCGGCGAGGGCCTGCGCGCGCCGAAGGTACTTGCCTGGCAGCATACTCTGATAGAACACGGATACGCGGCGCGCACGATTCCCAAAAAGTATGGTGGCCATGGGGCGCAGCCGGACATTCTGAAATCACGCATCATCGCTGAGGAATTCGCCAGCGCCCGAGTGAGCCAGGGCATGGGCGGCCAGGGAATCTCCATGCTGGTGCCAACCCTGATGGAGCTGGGCAGCGAAGAGCAGAAGAGCGAGTTCATCTCAGCGACGCTCCACGGCGAGATGATCTGGTGTCAGGGTTACTCCGAGCCCGGCGCCGGAAGCGATCTGGCAAGCCTGCGGACCAGCGCGGTGCTCGATGGCGACGAATGGGTCATCAACGGCCAGAAGATCTGGACCAGCACCGCGCACATTGCCGACTGGATGTTCTGCCTGGTGCGCACCGAACCCGACGCGCCGAAGCACCAGGGCATCAGCTTTCTGCTGCTGCGCATGGACACCCCCGGCATCGAGGTCCGGCCGCTGATGGACATGACCGGTGTCGCCAACTTCAACGAGACATTCTTCACCGACGTGCGCGTGCCCAAGCACCAGATCGTGGGCGAGCGCGGCGAGGGCTGGTTGGTCGCCAACGCGATCCTCGGACACGAACGCGATTCGCTGGGCGACCCCAGCGTCACGCTGTCCAGACTCAATGCGCTCATTGATCTGATGAAGGCGGAAACGATCGCCGGCCAACGGCTGATCGATCATCCGACCTATCGTGATCGGTTGATGCGCATCCAGGGCCGGGTCATGGCCATGCGTTTCAACGATCTGCGGATCCTTTCCGCCAAGCTCAACAACACCGACGCACGCCTGGCGCGCATGATCGTCAAACTGCAAGGCACGGAGCTGCGCCACGACCTGGAAGGGCTCGGCATCGACGTCATGGGCGAGTTGGGCCTGGCATACGGCGACAACCCGTATCTGCGCGACCACGGCACCTGGCAGAGTCAATACATGTTCTACCTCGGACTCATCATCGGCGGCGGCACCTCGCAGATTCAGAAGAACATCATCAGCGAAAGGGGCTTAGGAATGCCCAAAGAGCCGAAGATCGAGAAAGCGCGGTAAGGGACAATCATGGAATTCGGACTTTCCGAAGAACAGATTCTGCTGCAGGACAGCGTGAACCGGTTTCTCGACGCGCAGGTATCGCTCGATCGGGTCCGGCAGTTTGCCGAAGCTCCTGTCGCGGATGATATCTGGCAAGGCCTGGCCAAACTCGGCATCACGGGCATCCTCATCCCCGAATCCGCCGGCGGAGTGGGTTTGAGCTGCTTTGAAGCTGCGTTGGTTGCCGAGGCGCTCGGCAGCCACACAGCGCCCGGCCCGTTTCTCGGTTCAGCCGTGATGGCGCCGCTGGCAATCGTGTGGTCGGGGGCGCCGGAAGATGAGGTGCTAGCACAGCTCGGGGCGGGCACCCTCACCGCTGGAGTTGCGCTGGCCGAGGTGATCGGAGCGCGCGCCGATGGTGGCATTACTGGCGACGGGGAAAGGCTGAATGGCAAGGCACTGTATGTCATCGATTTCGGCGCGGATGTATACCTGGTGGCCGACAGCAAGCGCCGAATGTATCTGGTCCCGGCCGATGCGCACGGCCTGAGCGCGCGAGCATTGGCAACGATCGACAAGACACGCCTGACG
>SMVB01141590.1_pt1 | contig 15305 bp, 10 predicted proteins | sample 2456461 | NCBI WGS metagenome assembly SMVB01 (sample SAMN11095934, study PRJNA526329) | marine sediment metagenome | biome: Marine sediment; feature: Surficial sediment; material: Deep marine sediment; isolation source: Hadal surficial sediment | place: Pacific Ocean | collected 2014-05 | depth... | reverse complement strand
TGCGCAACATCGGCGGTCCTCGATTGCAACGACGACACGTGTGGCCTGCAGTCGCAGGTCACGGGCAACGGGCTGATCGCCGGCGAGTCCTACCTGATCCGGATCGGTACGTTCCCCGGCGGCACAGGCGGCACGGGCCAGTTCAGCATCGCCGGCCCCGACGTCGGGGGCACGAACTACTGTGTGGGCGGACTGAATAGTGACAACCAGGAGGGTGCGATGAGCATCTCGGGCTCGACGAGCGTGGCGGCGAACGACCTCGTGCTCGTGGCATCCAACCTCGTGGATAATAGCTTCGCCGGCCTGTTCGTCATGGGCGACACCACGGATATGAACGTGTTCGGGAATGGCTTCCTGTGCATCGCGCTCAACAATTCCTTCATCCGCCTGAACCCGATCATCAACGGGGGCGGGGACGTGATCCAGCGGGCAATCGACAACACCGCTCCGCCGGCGAATGTCATCACCCCCGGCTCGACGTGGTACTTCCAGTACTGGTACCGGGAATCGCTGGCGGTCGGCACGAACCTGACGGACGGCATCTGCGTCTGCTTCGCGCCGTGAGCCGCAGGTAGATCGAGCGACCGTTCTCCTCTGGAGGCCGGTCAGAAACACGGAGCCCGGGCCCCACGTGGGGGTCCGGGCTTCTTCGCGTTCCGGGGCGATCCGCGGGTCAGGGCGTCGCGCGCTCGCCCGCACCGTAGAGAGCGCACACGTCGGGCCGCTCTCGCGCGAGGTCGCGGGCGGCGATCAGGAGGTCGAGGTCGCGCTCGGGGTCGTCCAGACCCTCGAGATTGTCGCCCGACTGGCGGACTCCCGCGAGGTCGCCCATACCGCGCTGGCGCAGATCCTCCTCCGCCAGGAGAAAACCGTCGCGGCACTCCTCCAGCAGACGGAACCGGTGTTCGGCCACCGCGTCACCCAGAATCAGGCACTGGCTCGGTGCGGGTCCGCGGCCGATGCGCCCACGGAGCTGGTGGAGCTGGGCGAGGCCGAGACGCTCGGCGTTCTCGATCACCATGACCGTCGCGGCGGGCACGTCGACGCCGACCTCGATCACCGTCGTGGCGACGAGTAGCTTCGCCTCTCCGCGCCGGAAGCGATCGAGCCGTCGCGCGCGCTCCTCCGCGGGCAGCCGGCCGTGCACGAGCTCGACGCCGAGCTGCGCGAACACTTCCGACTCCTGGATTCGTGCGAACCGCTGTTCCGCACCGGCGATGCGCGCGAGCGACTCTTCCTCCGCGTCCTCCTCGGCTCCGATCCGCGGGCACACCCAGTACGCCTGCTCGCCGGCGGCGAGCCGCTCCCGAACCAACGCCGGAACGCGGCGTCGCTCCGCGCCGCGCACCCAACGCGTCGTGACCTCACCGCGACCCGGCGGCATCTCGTCGAGGAGGCTGACGTCCAGGTCCCCGTAGAGTGAGAGCGCGAGCGTGCGCGGGATCGGCGTCGCGGTCATCAGCAGGGTGTGCACGTCGTCACCCTTGTCAGCGAGCGCGGCGCGTTGGCCGACGCCGAACCGGTGCTGCTCATCGATGATCGCGAGGTCGAGCCGCTTGTAGCGAACGTCGGCGCTGAAGAGGGCGTGCGTCCCGAACAGCACGTGGAGACCGCCGTGCTCGAGACGTTCGAGGACCTGGCGCCGATCCCGGCGTGCCAGCGAGCCCGTCAACAGGTCGCAGGCGAGACCCGCTCGCTCGAGGAGCGGTCGCAGTCCGAAGAAGTGCTGCTCGGCGAGGAGCTCTGTCGGCGCCATGAATGCCGACTGCCCGCCCGACTCCGCGACGACCATGGCGGCGTAGAGGGCGACAGCCGTCTTCCCCGAGCCGACGTCGCCTTGCACGAGTCGGCGCATCGGTGACGTGCGCGCGAGGTCCGAGCGCAGCTCGCCTGCGATCCGGCGCTGGGCCACCGTGAGCGCGAACGGATAGCGGTCGAGGAGCGCCGCGTGCCGCGCATCCGCGATGCGCGCCGCGGTGGCACGCCCGGAGCGTCCCGTCCGTGCGAGCTGCAGCCGCGCCTGCACACCGAGGAGCGACTCGAACGCGAGCCGGCGGCGCGCAGCATCGAACTCCGCCGCATTCGCGGGTGCGTGCGCGCTCGCGACGGCCTCCGGCAGGGGCGGCAGGCCGAGCCGTGTCAGGATGTCATGCGGGAGCAGCTCGACGACGCCGTCCCCGTAGCGAGCCACCGCGGAGCGGCACAGCGCCGCGAGGAAATCCTGCGAGACCCCGTCCGTGAGCGGATACTCGGGCACGACCGTGCCCGGGCTCGGCAGCGGCTTCGCGCTCGTCCCCAGCTTTGGGGAAGCGAGCGCCGCCCCCTTCGCATCGACGACGCGCCCATGCAGCTCGACATCGTCGCCCACGCGCACGTGCTCGCGCATCCATGGTTGGTTGAAGAAGAGCGCGTCGATCTCGCCGGACTCGTCGGCGACCTTCACTCGGACCAGCGAGCGGCGCCCACCGAAGCGCGTCAGTCGAACGCCGCGGACGCGGACGCGCACGGTGACGGTGGAGCCCACGCGATCCGACGCCTCGGCGACGGAAACGGGCTCCGCCCACTCGCGGAGCCTGCGCGGGAGCAGGAACAGGAGGTCCCGAATGCAAGCCACGCCGAGGCGCGCGAGGCGCTGGGCGCGCACGGGACCGATCCCCTCGAGCCGCGTGACGGGCCCGATCGGGTCCTGCATCATGAAGTTCTTCAGAATAGGGCGCGTCCTGTTCATCGCGGACCGGGTCATCTCGATACCGACCAAGCATTGGCCACAGGAAGCCGGACAAGCTACACGACGTCCGCACGGTTCGACTGCGGCACGACCGCGAACATCATGACGCCAGCAGACGTCGCTGCGCAGGGGCGTGTACCCGCGACATCCACCACCGCGCGGTTCGACGAGGACAGCCGCCGCGCTGCGCGCGCGTATTGAGCGGGGCTGTCCGCGAGCGCTCAGGGGTCCCGGAAAAGGGGGTGGCCGACCCGAGAGAGCAGGCCGGCCACCGAACGGTGGTTCCGCATGTTTCCATGCGAAGAGGAGGAGGAGGTACCACCGCCGCCTACGTGAGGCGTTTGTCAGCCACTAGGGCTGACCCGCAGGTATCGCCGGTGGGAGAGAGCTTCTCAAGCCCCGGGCGCTCGAAATCGGGAGAATTCGTAGGGAACACCCCTTCCCGGGGGTCTCGGGGCCCCGATCCGGGGCAGCTTACGCCGCACCTACAGGCTGGCTCGGGTGAGGTCCGGGTGTTCTTCGGCGAGTCCGGTGAGCCGGCTGAGTCCGACGGCCGGTGCGCTCTCACGCCCGCGCTTCACCTGGTTCGAGACCAGCGGATCCGCGCCCCGCAGGTACCGTTTCTCGGGCACCGCGCGCTCGACGCCCGCCAGTGACAGCACGCACTCGCACAGCCGCGTGCGCTCCTGCATCGCGAGCGAGGCGACGGGGATGTAGGGCACGGCAAACATCTCGAGCATGAGCTTCACCATGCCGTCGATGCGCAGCACCTCCTCCCACTGCACGCCGGCGCGCACGCCGTCGTCGACGAGCAGCTCCTTGTGCGGACGGAGAAAGAACACGACTCCCCGGCGCACGGAGCTCATGTAACGCTCGAGGCGGGGATCGCCGAACACCTCGGCGAGAATCGTCGAGTGGTGCGCCGCGTAGGCGAGGTTGCAGAAAGCCCGATCGGAAACGAAGGAGCCGGGGTGCGCGGCCTCCGCCTCGATCTGGCGTTCGAAGACTTGCGCCTGATAGTGGCTCACGAGCTCGACGTCGGTGCGCAGGGAGTCGAGCCGCGCCTCCATCTCGGACAGGACACCACGGGCGACCTCCGAGATCATCGGCAGCCCGTAGTGGTCGCGGATCCAGCGGGCGAGAGTGGTCTTCCCGGTGGCGTGCGCGCCGACAAGGTAGATGCGGACGGGTTCTTTCATGGCTCGCTTGGGCTGGAGTGGGCTTCCGTGATTCTGGGCCCGCACATACTACAGGCAGTGGCACCCCTCGGCTACCCCACCATATATCGTAGGTGAGCCCTCAGTTCAGGTGGTGAACGGATCGGGTCCGAGCACGTTGGGAGCGCCGCCCGGGCCTCCGGCAAACCGTATCCCCCCCTATCGTCCGCCCATCATCTCGGCGAACACCGCCTGGGCCGGTTTGTTCCGTGGCGACCAGCCGCGATCGAGGCTACCCCCCGCGTCGGGGTCCGTGTCCCAGGGCCCGAGGAAGACCGCGGGGAGCTCGCCGCCGGCACCGGCCACCAGCTCGAGTGCGCGCGCGAACTGCCGATACAGGCCCGCCTGGCGCGCGAGGTCGAGCGCGCCGCCGCCGTCGATCGCGCCCTTCCACGCGCGTGCCGTCGACCGGAATCCGACCTCGGTCACCGCCAGGTCCAGGCCGAGCTCCCGGGCACGTTCACGGGCCTGAGCGAGTGCTCCCGCGATGCTGGCGACGGCGCGGCGGTCCGCGAGCGGTCCGCCGCGCGTGTTGTCCTCGAGTCGCGGGTACAGGTCGATGCCGACGAAGTCCAGGCGCTCCCAGAAGTCGGTGCGGAGCACTTCGTGCGCGCCCAGTGCACCGTAGGTGAGCGCGCCGCCGAACGCCTGCCGAGCGCGGCGAATGATCCGCGCCCAGCCGTCGCTCTTCGCGCGCCGCAGCGCCGTCTCGGCTTCATCGAGCGGCTCCTCGTCCGCCGCGCCCGGGCGGATCCACGTGGCCTCGGCCAACCCCGCACCGAGGCACAGAATCTCGCAGCCGGCGAGCTCGGCCAGGAGGGCGTAGTGCTCGATGGCGCGCTCGAACTCCGCGAAGAACCCGCGCCAGGCGTCCGCATCCGTGAGCACGGTCGAGGCGAGGAGAGGACCCGAAGGGCTCGCCAGCACGTTTGCGCGGAGCATGACCGCCAGGCCGCGGTCGCGCGCGAGCGCAGCGGTCATGGCGATCGCCACGTCGCCTTCCATCGTGCGCAGCATCCGACGCCGCGCGATCGCCGGGCCGCCCTCGGCGGCGGGCCCCAACGCGAGGAAGCTCCGGATCGATACGGCGTTCGCCCCGAGTCCCGCGAGCATGTCGAGACTCTCCGCGCAGTACCGCGAGCCGAACGAGCGCCCGTGGTCGCCGAGTCGATGGGCGAGGGTGGCACCACGCAACGGCCGAGAGTCGGCCGATCGTCCCTCGCGTCGGGTGAGGGCGTCCGCGCCGTGCGCATCCAGGACGTTCCTTGCATAGTCCTTGAACGCGCGCTCGAGCTCGAGGTCCGCCTCCAGTCGCTCCTCGCCGCGCCACAGGCGCGCGAGCCACGCGGCATCGCGCCCCGGCCCCTCGCGCAGGCTGCGGAACAGGAGCCCCCGCATGGGGAGCAGGACATGGGGCGAGATCCGCTCCGCCGCACTCGGGTCGAGGAGCTCCGCGAGTTGCGGCGTGCTCTCACCCAGCATCAGCCAGGCACACCATTCACCGAGCGGGACACCCCACCATGCATCCGCGGCATCGACCGCCGCGCCGTCGAGCAACCACTCCTCGGCCGGCGGCCCGAGCGTCCTGCGACACACGATGCGCGCGAGCGCCTGGCCCGCGTCGTCGGGCATGCCGTCCGCGAGGAGCGCCGTGACCGTCCCGCGCACGGGATCGCCGTGGGCGAGGGCGTCGTGCGGACCGTCGAGGGCGTCGATGCGCGCGACGAGGAAGAGCGAGAGCCTGCTGTCCGCGGCGGCCGGAGCCCAGAGTGCGACACGGTCGCGCGCGCGCGCCGACGAAGCGAGGTAGTCCAGGACGCGCGACTCGGGCACGTCCTGCGACGCGAAGGCCGCGAGCCCCTCTGCCTCGACCTTCCGGTACTCGCGCGAGAGCGCCACCCAGTCGGGCTCGGCCCGCGCGCCCGCGCCCACGGGCACCCCTCTCGATGTGAGGGGCGCCGCGAACACGAGCGTGCCCCATTGCCAGGCTTGAACGTGCGGTTTCCAGGCGGGCCGGAAGCGCGCCAGCAGATCGTCGAGCGCTTCAGCGTCGCTCGCGAGGACGACGGTCACGGGCAGGCACGCCCGGTCGGGGTCCGCGAAAGTGGCCGCGACCGCGCCGCCGACGGTGGCGTACCGGCGCTCGCCGAGCTCGAAGCCGTCCTCCTCGAAGCGCAACCCGACATGGGCCAGGAGCGTGCGTCCCAGCTCGGACTCGAACGTGCCGACGATGACGCGCGGTGCGTCCGAGTCGCCGCGCGCGCCCTCCGGGAGCAGCCGGACCGCGTGCGCTCCGGATAGCGAGAGGCGTCGGGCGAACGCCTCCGCGCGCGCCCCCAGCGCTTCACGAGCTCCATGTACCTCGATCCGCTCCGCGCGCGCGAGGTTCAGGAAGAGCGCGCCGGGCTCCGCGACGTCCAGCCGCCGGCCGCAGCCCGCTGCGGCGAGCAGCATGACGGCGGCGAGCGCAGGGACGGCGAGCGCGCCGAAGCCAAGTCGTGGCTGGAGTCGAGACCACACCATGCCTAGGTCCGGCGCAGCGCTTCCGTGGGACTGAGCCGTGCCGCGCGCCATGCGGGCAGAGCGCCTCCGAGCAAACCGAGCGTGAGCGCGAAGAGGATCGCCCGCACGAGCACCTGCGGCGTGATGCGGAACGCGAACGCCACCTCCGTGAAGGTGTTGAAGTTCATGGCACCGGTCTCGATGCCGTTGATCGGCAGGGTCATGAGGATCCCCACACCGCCGCCCAGGAGCCCGAGCAGGAGCGCCTCCAGCATGAAGGAGAGGAAGATCGGGACCGGCCGGAAGCCCGTGGCCAGGAGGATACCGATCTCGTGGGAGCGCGCGGCGAGCGCCGAGAGCATCGTGTTCGTGGCCGTGAACACCGCGGCGATGCCCATGATGACGCCGAGGAACGCCCCGAGGAACACGAGGATCTTCGAGAGCTGCTTCGTCTGCGAAGAGAGGTACTCGCGTTCGGTAAGCACCTTCGCCGGGACCTCGCGGTCCGACAGGAGCCGCTCGGCCAGGGCCTCGGGGTCCGTCCCCGGCACCAGCTTGGCGAGAACGCGGTTGGGGCCGTAGCGCTTGAGCGCCTGGAGCATGCGGTCGAGGTCGCCCCAGATTTCGGAGTCGAACGAAGCGTCGGTCGCGAAGACGCCGACGACCTTGAACGGCGTCGTGTTCAGTTGGATCACGTCCCCGATGTGGCAGTCCTGGATCCGGTCCACGAGCTTCCGGCCGACGATCACCTCGTCGGCGCCCGGCTGGAAGTTCCGGCCTTCGACGATCTCGAGCTCACCTTCGCGCAACGTGAAGGTCATCGGCTGGACGCCGCGGATGGCGACGTTCGTCTCGCCGCCGGTCATCTTGAAGCGCCGTACCGCGAGGTAGCACTCGAGCGATGCGAGCGGCTGCTGGCCCTCGTCCATGGCGATCTCGGGCACCGTCTTCATGAGCTTCAGCCCGCGGTCGCGGCTGAAGATGCTGTCGCCCTCGTTGGTGGATCCCGGCCGCAGGAATACGACGAGGTCCTCGCGCCCGCTCTCGGTGTAGAGCAGGGCAAAGCCCTGCTGGAGCGCGAGGACACCGGCGACGACGGCCACCGTCGCGCCGATCGCGAACACCGTGAGCAGGGTCGACGCGCGACGAACGAAGAGGCTGCGGAGGTTGTACGAGAAGGGGACGAGCATCGCTCACTCCATGGACCGCAGGGCTTCCACGCACCTCAGCCGACTCGCCTGCCACGCGGGCACGATCCCGGCCAGGACGCCGATTCCGAGGGTGAGGGCGATGCCGAGGTCGCGCGTCCCGGCCGTGATCGCGAAACCGGGGAAGAAGGAGCCCATGCCGTGCGCGATCCATGGCTCGGCGAGGAGCGCGAGCCCGATCCCCAGGAGCCCACCCGTCACGCACAGCGTCATCGACTGGAGCGTGAGCAGCCGGAACATGGAGCGGTCCGTGAAGCCGAGCGCCTTCATGATCCCGATGTCGCGCGTCTGCTCGCGCGCGGCCATGATCATCGTGTTCACGCACGCGAGGAAGATCGCGAGCAGCACCCCGCCGCCGATCGCCGCGACGAAGAACGGGATGTTGCCCATCATCGATACGAACTGCGCCTGGAAGTCGGCCTCGGTCGTGCTCTGCACGCGCTGCGGGCCGTGCTCGAAGAGCTGATCGATCGCCGCCATCACGGGCACCTGGTCCGCTCCCTGACGGGTCTGGACCACGAAGGTGCCCACGTCGGGCTGGCCGGTCGTCGTCGCCTCCATCGTCTTCTCGAAGTAGTCCCAGTGGAAGAAGAACGTCCGGTCGTCCCAGACGGGCTCGGTCACCTCGTAGATGCCCTCGAGCTCGAAGTCCCAGGCGGATCCGTCGTCCTTCTGGAAGAGGGCGGCGATGAGCGGGATGCGGTCTCCGATCTCCCACTTGTACTTCTTCGCGAGCGCCTTGCCCACGAGGCAGCCGATGCGGTTCGCGAGGAAGCCCGCGCGCGAGCCCGCGACGATCACGACCTCCGGGTAGATGTCGAGAAACGTGTCGCCATCGACGGCGAACTGACCGAAGAAGCTATCTTCGTTCTGGTAGTACGCGCCGAACCACTGCACCTTGCAGGTCTTCTCGACGCCTTCGACGGCATCTATTTTCGCTTCGTAGGCGAGCGGCAGGTCCACAAAGAGGCTCACGGCCGACTGCACCCAGAGCCGGTTGGACTTCGCCGCCTGCGTGCCGGCCTCGAGCGTCGTGACGAGCGTGCGCAGGATGCAGAGCAGAAAGAGCGCCACGACCAGCGAGCCCACCGTGAGCAGCGAGCGCAGCTTGTGCTTCGTGAGGTTCCTGACGACGAGCCGCAACATGGCTCAGTCGCCCGCCGCGAGGGCGCGTGGGGTGTCTTCGATCCTGCCGAGCTGCCCCTTGTCGAGGTGCACGATGCTCTGGGCGCGCTCCGCGGCGTGCGGGTCGTGAGTGACCATGAGGATCGTCTTGTCGAGGTCCCGGTGGAGCTGGACCAGCAGGTCGAGCACCTGGCCGGCCGAGTCGCGGTCGAGGTCGCCGGTCGGCTCGTCCGCGAGGATGATCTGCGGGTCGGTGACGACGGCGCGCGCGATCGCGACGCGCTGCTCCTGGCCGCCGGAGAGCTGCTTGGGCCGGTGGTGGGCGCGGTCCTGCATCCCGACGAGCTCGAGCGCGTGCAGCGCGTGGGCCCGGCGCTCCGAGCGTGAAAGCGGCGTGAGCGTGAGCGGCAGGGCCACGTTCTCGAGCGCCGTGAGCACCGGAATCAGGTTGAAGCCCTGGAACACGAAGCCGACGTTGTCCGCGCGCCACTGCGCGAGGATCGCACCCGAGATCTTTCCGAGGTCCTCACCGGCCACGAACAGCTCGCCCGCGTCCGGCCGGTCGAGGCCACCGACCAGGTTGAGCAGCGTCGTCTTGCCCGAGCCCGAGGGTCCCATGAGGGCGTAGAAGCGTCCCGCCTCCATCTCGAGGTTCAGCCCATCGAGGACGGTCAGGGTCTCCCCGCCGCGCTGGTAGGACTTCGAGAGGCCCCGCACCCGGATCATCGGTTCACTCATGTTCGTTCGCACTCACTCCCTGACCTGCACGCGGTCGCCGTCCGCGAGATCGTTCGGCGGATCGGCGACGAGCCGCTCGCCGCCGACGAGACCCGCCACGATCGCCACCCGCCCCCCGCGCTCGTCACCGAGCTGGACCGCGCGCCACCGGGCGACGCCCCGTTCGAGCTCGAACACCCCCGGCCGCCCGTCCACGCGCACGATACTCGCCGACGGGATCAGCACCACGTCGACCGCGTCGCCGGCGGGGGCGTCCGCGAACGCCTTCGGCGAGAAGACGACGCGCGCGCCCATGTCCGGGCGCAGGAGCCCGTCGGGCTCGAGGAAACCGACCCGGACCTCGATCGTGGCCTTCTGCCGGTTCGCCGTGGGCCAGATGCGTTGCACGCGCCCCTTGTAGAGCTTGCGCGGGAACGCGTCGAGGTAGATGTTCACCGCGCCGCCGATCTCGACCGCGGCGATCGTCGTCTCGGGCATCTCCACCTGGACCTCCAGCGAGGCGAAGTCGACCATCGTGATGACGGAACCGCGGGACTGGTTCCCGACCGAGTTGGGGCTGACGACCTCGCCGACCTCGGCGTCCTTCAGGATGACGATGCCGTCGAAGGGCGCGCGGATCACGGTCTTGTCGAGCGTCGCCGCGGCCTGGTCGCGCGCAGCGGCCTGGACGGTGATGCGCGCCTCGAGCTCGAGCACGGTCGCCTCCGCGACCTCGATGCGCGCCTCGCCCTGGGCGACCGCCGCCTCGACGGACGCGAGCATCGCCGAGAACGCAGCGACCGAAGCCTTCGCCGCATTGCGGCCGGTCCGCGCATCGTCGGCGGCCTGCTGGGCCTGGATCCCGTGCTCGACGAGCGACGCGGCGCGCGTGAAGTTGATCTCGGCGATCTCGAGCAAAGCCTCCGCCTCTGTCAGGCGCGACTCCGCCGCGGTCACGTTAGCGGAGAGCGCCGCGAGGTCCGTGCGAGCGGAATGCACCTCGACCCGGGCGCGGGCGACCGACTGGTTCGCCGCCACGAGCTCCGCCTCCGCCTGCCGGAGCGCCGCCGCGTACTCCTCCGAGTAGAGCCGGGCGACGACATCGCCCGCCTTCACGACGGAGCCCTCCTCGACGTACATCGCGACGACGCGCCCGGGGGTGTCGGCCGAGAGCGCCGCGCGCTTGCGCGCCACGACGTAGCCGTTCGCGGCCGTGCCGGACACTGCCGACGCCGCGAGCGGGCTCGTCCGCGCGGCCTTCACGACGCCGACCGTCGGCAGGGTCAGGCGGTCGAGAGCGCGGGTGAGCGGCGCGCGGAAGAGCCACGCCGTGCCGCCGAGGACGAGGAGCGGAAGGGCCCACTTCAGCACGCCGGCCGGCCCGCCGCGGCGGAGGCCTCGGGCACGACGGGGGGACCGGTCCCGATCGATCTTGAGCGGCGCGACGTCCACGAAGAGCAGTGTACCGGATCAGCCGGCGGCCCCCGCGTCGCCGGTTCCGGTCTCCACTCCGGCGGCGCGAACCGACCGGAGGATCGTGAGCAGGTACACCATCAGGAAGAGCCCGAGGCAGAATTCCTTGGTCTCACCCGGGCTGATGTCGAGCCAAGTCGGGTAGTCCAGGCCCGCGCGCGCGTAGACTTTCTCGGGCAACGAGACGGTGATGGCGAAGAACGCCGCCGGCAGACAGGCGATCGTCGGCCAGATCCAACCGGAGCTCGAGGGCGACGCGAAGTCGAAGCCCTCTCTGTGCCGGAGCCTCCGGCCGGCCGCCATGATCACGCCCCCCACGAGCGCGGCGAGCGTCAGTAGGTTGCGGGGGAGCTGATCGAGGACCGCCTCGAGCACCTCGTCGTTGTGCAGGTTGAACTCGCCCTGGTCGTTGCGCTCGGCGATGGCGGCGGGCGTGTCGAATCCGAACCAGTGCTGGCCCCAGCTCGCCTCCTCGCCGGCGAAGAAGAAACAGCCGAGCGCCATGACGAGCATGAAGGGCCCGAAGCGGCGGGCGGCGACGCGCTTCCGTTGTCGGTACGCGGCGAGCGCCGCCACCAGGGCGACGAGCAGGAAGACGACCGTCAGGTTCTCGACGATGCCCGTCTCGCCGCGGAACCAGGTGCGATAGGCGTCCCCGCCGGCGGCCTTCGTGATGAGCTGGGCGGCGATGATGACGGGCGCGGGCAGGAGCCAGAGCCACGTCGGCGGGTTGCGGGGCGGGGTCGGCACGGGCCGCAGGGTATCGGCGGTCCCGGCCCGGTGTCGAGGGCTGTCCGCTGGCTCCGCGTCCGCGCTCAGCGCCGGATCACGCGCGCCCCGGGCGGCGCCGGCACGTCCGTACGCTTGAAGAAGATCAGGGGCTCGCTCTCCGGAATGGGCATCCGCGTGGGGACGTACCGCTCCGCGAAGCGCGGATCCTCGTAGATCGTCCGTTCCCACGGATTGATGGCGAGCTCGCCCGTCCCGGGCTGCTGGACCCCGTTGGCGAGGATCATGAGCGCGGGCCGCTGCTCGAACACCCAGGCCGCGTCGGTGCGGTGGTGCCCCTTCATATGGATGGAGAGGTCCGGCTCCTCGTCGAGCGCCGCGTCGTGCGTGAGGCCCAGGATGTCGACGATCGGGAGCCCTGAGTACCATCCGAAGGCGCCGATCGGGGAGATGGCGACGGAGGTGTTCGGCGGCAGGACGGCGCCGAGGTGGCGGCCGAGTGCCGCCCAGCGCTCCTCGAAGAAGGCGTGCTCGAACGCACGTTGCTGGCGTGAAGTCTCGGAGAGGCCGAGCTGCGGCCACTGCAGCAGCGCGAGCGCGACGGTGAGGGCCAGGGCGCGCACCCGCGGGCGAGCGGGCAGGAGCCGCCGCGCGCCGAAGCACGCGAAGAGGAACAGCAGCGGCAGCGTCGGCACGAAGAAGCGCGCGAACGGCATGAAGTCACCCCCGACCCACACGACGTACGCCGAGTGCAGGAGGAGCCCGGCGAGCGCGCAGCGGGTCGGCGCGCGCAGCTCCCTGCGCACGGCGCGCGGCGCGCAGAGACCGAGGGCGAGCAGCGCGCCGACACCGCACTCGAGCGTCGCCTGTCCGAAGTAGCGCAGGCCGTAGCCGAGATCCGCGGCGACGGACAGCTTCTTCACCGTGTACGTGATCGGCAACAGCCGGCCGTAGTAGAGGTATCGGAACACCGTCCAGCCGAGGAGCGCGAGGACGGGCAGGAGCGGGGCGAGGCTGCGCACGCGCCGGAGCTCGAGGACGAGGAACGGCAGCGCGAAGAGCGCGCACTCCTGCCGCATGAAGCACGCGAGGGCGAGCCAGATCGCCGCGCCCCACGCGGGCTTGCCGGCGAGGCACGCCCGGGCGTGATACAGCCACGCGAGAGCGAGCAGCGCCGCAAGCACGGTGGTCCCGAGCCCCGTCACCCCGTGCCACGCGAAGATCGGCGTCGCGGCGAGCAGGAGCGCGGGCACGGGCAGGCGGGCGTCCGGAAACTCGAGGCGCCAGGCCGCCCCCACCGCGAACGCCGCCAGGCCCGTCGCGAGGATCGAGAGCGTGAGGCTGACCGTGACCGGATCGAGCCCGAGCCGCAGCCCGCCCGCGATCACCATGACCCAGAGCGGCACGGTGAAGCCCTCGAAGCGCTCCCCGACGTTGAAGACGAGCCCCTCGCCAAGGACCCAGTTGCGCGCGTACCGGTAGACGATGAAGTCGTCGTCGAACGGACCCGAGCCGAGGAAGCTCGCCGCGTGCAGCCAGGCGAGCACGCAGACGAGGAGCAGGGCGAGTCGGCCCCGGGTGGCGCTACTCGGCATGCGCGAGTAGCACTTGTCGAATGGGAGCGCGACGCATGGGTTCGCGCGACCTGTGCGCAGCGCGATGCGTCCCAGCGTATCCTCCTCCGCCGCGATGTTCCCGGAATCGCCATGACCTCCCAGCCCGTACTGCGCATCGTGCTCCTGGACTCGATCCCGACCTGGGGCGGCGGCGAGGCGTGGTGCGTCCGGACGACGGCGGCCCTGGAGCGCCGGGGGCACCGTGTGGTCATCGCCTGCGACCGCGGCTCGGCGCTCGAGGAGCGGGCGCGCGACCAGGGGCTCGAGGTATGGGCCGAACACCTCACGGGCCCGCGCGCCCTCCTGGCCGCGCGCAGGCTCGCGCGGCGCATGCGCGAGGACGGGACGGAGATCCTGATCGCCAACCTGAACCGCGACGTCCGCATGGGCGCGAGCGCCTGCTCGCGTTCGGGCGCACGCCTCGTCCAGCGCCGCGGCATCGCCCGGCGGATCAAGCCCACGCGCCGTTCCCGCGCTCTGTACACGGGCCCGGTGCGCCACGTCATCGTCAACTGCCAGGCGATCCTCGACGAGATGACCGCGGGCGCCGACTGGCTCGACCGCTCGCGCTTCACCGTCGTCCCGAACGGGATCGAGGTCGGCGCCGAACCGACGAGCGCCGAGCGGGAGGAGGCCCGGGTGCGACTCGAGATCGCGTCGGACCGCCCCTGCGCCTGCATCGTCGCGCGCCTCGCGCCCATGAAAGGGCACGCGTACCTCCTCGCGGCCTGGCCCACCGTCCTCGAGCGCGTCCCGGGCGCCCTGCTCCTCGTCGCGGGCGCGGGCGAGAGTGCCGCCGAGCTGCGCGCATCCGCGCTGCGGCAGGATCTCGGCGAGTCCGTGCGATTCCTCGGCTTCCTCGCCGACCCGCGCCCGGTGCTCGTCGCGAGCGACCTCTTCGTGCTCGCCTCCGTCCGCGACGAGGGTTGCAACAACACCCTGCTCGAAGCCATGGAATGCGGGCTCCCCGCCGTCGTCACGCGTTGCGGCGGCCTCGTGGAGCAGGTCCTTGCAGGCGAGACCGGTCGCATCGTGCCGATCGGCGACGGGCCGGCGCTCGGCAGTGCGATCGCCGAGCTCCTCGGGGACCCCGCGCTGCGCGGCCGCATGGCGCGGGCGGCGCGGCAGCGCGCCCTGTCGAACTACGCCCTCCCGGCCGTCACCGAGCGGCTCGAGCAGCTCTTGTTGTCGATCCGCGCGGGCCCGTGACCCGGCGTTCGGGACAGGGGGCTGGCGATCCGGCCAGCGGCGCGGCATTCTCCGACACGGGCGCAGAGCGAGGGACGGTGATGCGATGAACAAGCTCGACGTGGTGTGGCGCGAATTCCGGCTCTGGGACGCGCGCGCGGTCCGCGCGGACACGCGCCTGAAACGCGCCCGCCGGGGGGCGCTCTTCTGCGCCCTCGCCGGCGCCGCGTGCGGGGCGCTCGCGGGGCAACTCGGGCTCTCGGAAGCGACCCCGGAGGCGAGCGCGCTCCCGGAGCGGCTCGGCATGCTCAGCGCACTCCTCGTCGGCTTGGCGGCCTGGATCGGGCGCGAGCTGCTCGACCCCGAGAGCGAACGCCGCCGGACGGGAGCCCGCGCGCTGGCGGAATCGATCAAGCGCGAGGTGCACCTCGTGCTCATGCAGGTCCCGCCCTACGACTCCGACCTCGCGAGCGAGAGGCTCGAGGAGGCCGTGTCGCGGGTTCGGATGAAGGTCGGCGTGGCCGACCGCGCGTACACGACGACTCTCCCGGAAGGCGACGAATCGTTGCCGCAGGTCGGGACCGTCGAGGAGTACGTGACGAACCGCGTCGAGGATCAGATCGATTGGCACGAGCGGAAGGTCGCCCTGTACGCCGTGCAGCTCGACCGGTGGCGGCGGGGACGCCTGGCGCTCTCGCTCCTCGCGATGGTACTCGCCCTGGGCGCATCCGAGGCCGCGGCGTTCCCCCTCTGGGTCCCGGTGGTCACGACCTTCGGCGGCCTCCTGGCGGCGCACATGGGG
>SMVB01425560.1_pt1 | contig 15311 bp, 13 predicted proteins | sample 2456461 | NCBI WGS metagenome assembly SMVB01 (sample SAMN11095934, study PRJNA526329) | marine sediment metagenome | biome: Marine sediment; feature: Surficial sediment; material: Deep marine sediment; isolation source: Hadal surficial sediment | place: Pacific Ocean | collected 2014-05 | depth... | reverse complement strand
TCTCGGCGTCGACGCGAGGTCGTCCCGGATGCCGACGTTGGGAAATCCTCGCCCAGTATCGCCGAAACCGGGCCCGATTCCACTCGGCCACCGTGCCGGCTTTGACGATGACTAGACTAGACGACTGGCCCACGCTGGCCACGATTCGCGAAACGCCACCCAGAAGGCTCGAGCGACGTCTTCGAGCGGTGGGCGCGGACTCTTTCTTCAGCACCGTCACTTGCTGCCTCAAAGCGAGGTTTTCGATCACAAGATCGGCCCGGCGCCGACACATCGCCCGCAACGCACGGGCGCCGAGAGAGACGAGGAAAATGAGTACACGGAGCATGGCGGCGAAGTTTCGACTTCTTAGGCCCGGAACTCAAGCGGGATGTAAGTCCTTGATTTCACAGGCCGACGAGTATTGACGAGGGACTGGCAGAATCGCTCTCGTTCCGCTTCTCCCTTTTCGCTCTCCGAGCTTCAAGCGGTTGAGAGGGAACCGGACTCGCTGGAAGCTCTGGTCTACAGTGGCCTTTATCCACCGATTCACGACCGGCAGCTCGAACCAGGAGACTGGTACGGCAACTACATCGGAACCTATGTCGAGCGCAACGTTCGCAATCTCTTGAATGTCCGCGATCTCAGCCTGTTCCAGCGATTCCTGCGCTTTTGCGCCGCTCGCACCGGGCAGCTCGCCAACGCCTCGTTGCTCGCGAACGACGTTGGGGTGAACCACGACACGATCACCGCGTGGCTCTCCGTCCTCGAGGCGAGCTACATCATTCACTTCCTTAGGGGGCGCTGAACAATAGAATGGACATTGAGACGAATACGATCCGCTTGTAGCCGCGAATATGGCACAGTAGCCTGCCCGACGACGGGAGATTTGTCCAGCTTATTTTTCCGCGCCCCCTTAGGCCGCATCACCGTAACTTCGAAAAACGCCTCGTCAAGACACCCAAGCTCTACTTCCATGATGTCGGACTGGCGGTATGGCTACTCGGCATTCTGAGTGCCGCCGCGCTCGAGGCGCACCCGATGAGGGGCGCTCTCTTCGAAACGCGGGCGGTCTCGGAGCTGTTGAAGGGACGATACAACCTCGGCAAACCGTCGAATCTCTTTTTCTGGAAGGACCGAAGCGGCCGGGAAGTCGACGTCCTCATCGATACCGGTAAGAAGCTCATCGCCGTCGAGATGAAGTCCGCCCAGATGATAGCGAGCGATTTCTTCCGACGACTCGACTCCTGGGTTCGCATCAGTGGCGATGCGAGCGCGAAACCGTGGCTCGTCTATGGAGGGACAGAGCGTCAGTCACGAGCGCAGGCTGAAGTCCTGCCGTGGTTTTCGATCGATGAGCTCGTCCGAGCGGTGGCGGGATGACGTCGAGAATTCTGACCTGATGTAGTAACAGCTGAATGCTGCGCCGCATCTTATCGATCAGTTCGACGTCCGCAGACCAGATGCTCTCGATTTCGCGCTACAGACACGGGTCGTTCTACTCAAACTCAAAGCGAGCAACGGTGTACCTCTGACGTTTCTCTCGGCGCCATGCCGTTCGAGGAGAGAATTGTCGCTCGGGCCAGGCGCCAGACCAGACGCACACGGCGGATATCATTCTTGTCCAAAACTGGTTCGAGGAGCTCGAGCGGCTCGTCCCCACCGAGCCGTAGCCATAGCCCGTGCGAGCATTGAGGTCTCGGCGCTCAAAGACTCGTTAGTTACTGGTACAAAGTAGAGCTCCGACGCTGGTCGTTATCCGTGACATGCGGACACTCTTCCGTGACTCACGTGAGGCATACTTTCCACAGGTTTTCCACACAAATATCTGAATTTTCCACAACGGACGTTTCCGCGGAAACGTCGGTGGTATTCGCTGGCCGCATTGGTCAACACAAAGGAAGGGTGGATAGGATCTCCGCTCTTGCGCGATGGCGGGATCATCCTGATTTTGTGCTGCTGTGCGACCACCTCGCTGAGCCGCCGGCCGCCGGTACGCTCGGTGTCGTTTCGTTTGGCCGCTCTGACCGGCCGGCTTGGTGCCGGGGAGGCACGGACTCTCATTCGAGGAGCCCCTCATCCGACGACTCTTCAAGTGCAAGCAGACCTGAGTGAAAAGCTTGCACGCGGGCTGGATCCCGCCTGAGCGAGTGCTGGCTCACGTCGGAGCTCCTGTTCGAGTATGCGGTCTACACATCCGTGCCCAATTCCGGTCGGTTTAGACGTTTCCGCGGAAACGTCCGCTGTGGAAAACTCCAGCGAAATGTGTGGAAAACCTGTGGAAAGTATGCCTCACGTGAGTCACGGAAGAGTGTCCGGATTTCACGATTAACGACCGGCGGCAGAGCTCAACTTGGCGTCCCGCCTGGCGCGTGATCTGCTATAACTGACGGGCGATGGTGCTCGAATCCGGCAGTCGCCTGGGTCACTACGATATTCTCGAGCCGCTCGGTGTGGGCGGCATGGGCGAAGTCTACCGTGCTCGCGATACCAAGCTTGGTCGTGAAGTTGCGATCAAAGTGCTTCCCGAGGGGTTCTCCCGGGACAAAGAACGGCTGGCTCGATTCGAGCGCGAGGCCAGGCTCTTGGCCCAGTTGAATCACCCGAACATCGCCACGCTCCACGGGTTCGAAGAATCGGACGGCCAGCCGTTCCTCGTGATGGAGCTCGTCGAGGGAAAGACGCTCGCGGAGCGGATTGCCCGTGGGCTGATTCCGTTAGACGAGGCCATCCCACTGTTCATTGAGATTGCCGACGGCCTCGAAGCCGCACACGAGAAAGGCATCATCCACCGGGATCTGAAGCCGGCGAACGTCAAGATCTCACCGGACGGGAAGCCGAAGATTCTGGACTTCGGGCTCGCGAAAGCGTTCGCGCAAGAAGACCACGCTTCTGCGGAGATGTCCCAGTCACCGACCCTTACCCGAGGCACGGCTCTCGGCGTCATCATGGGGACCGCCGCGTATATGAGCCCGGAGCAGGCGCGTGGCAAGAAGCTCGACAAGCGCACCGACGTGTGGGCGTTCGCGTGTTGCTTGTACGAAGCGCTCACGGGGCAGAGGGCGTTCGAAGCCGAAGATGTCTCGCTCACGCTCGCCGAGGTCATGAAGTCGGAGCCGCAGTGGGAGGCCCTTCCGGCCGACGTGGCGCCGTCGCTTCTGGTGTATCTCAAGCGTTGCCTGGAAAAGGATCCGAAACGGAGGGTACGTGATATCGGCGACGTACGTCTCGCGATGGAGGGTGCGTTCGAGGGCAAAGGTGCTTTGGAAGAAATCACTCCTTACCCGTCGGGCTGGCGGCCGTCGGTCGGCCTGGCTGCCGCGCGGCCGCGTTGATGCTCAGTCTCGTCACCGGCCTCGCCGTTTGGAGCTTGTCGACCGAAGACCCCTCTCCGTCGCGCGTCACACGTTCCTCACTCCCGCTACCGCCCGGCGTTGCTCTCACGGGAGGGTGGGCCTTATTGGCTCTTTCTTCGGACGGCTCGCGCCTGGTGTTCAGCGCCAACGAACAGCTCTACTTTCGCGCCTTGGACGATTCACTGGCCACGCCGATTCGAGGCACCGAAGGAGGTCCGCGAATTCCTTTCCTCTCTCCGGACGGAGAACGGGTCGGATACTGGCAAGACGGCGAAATCAGAAAAGTCGCCATCGGTGGCGGGGTGCCCATTCGCGTTTGTGAGACTGCGCGTCTACAGGGGGCGAGCTGGGGCGCCGACGACTCCATCGTTTTCGCGAACCGGGTCGGTATCCTGCGCGTGTCCGCTTCCGGTGGCACGCCCGAGGTTCTCGTCCCGCTAGAGGATGCGTCAGAAGTCGGCTGGGGCCCGCAGGTCTTGCCGGGCGACAAAGCGGTGCTCTTTTCACTGGGGGACGGATCGAATTGGGACGATGCCCAGATTGTCGTGCATTCGTTCGAGACGGGTGTGCGCAAGGTCTTGATCCAGGGCGGCCGTGCACGCTATGTATCCAGCGGTCACTTGGTCTACGTCTTTCGAGGAACGCTCCTGGCTGTACCGTTCGACGTGGAAAGGCTCGCTGTAATGGGCGGTCCCGTCCTTGTGGTCGAGGGGGTCACGTCGAGTTTTGTAGGGGCTGCGAATTTCAGCGTATCCGACACAGGGTCCCTGGTCTATGTCACCGGCGATGAGACCGATACAAAAGTGCTCGTCCAGGTGGATCGGCGGGGAAACGAAGAGGTGTTGAAAGCGGAGCCTCGACGATACAACCACGCGCGTATTTCGCCCGATGGAAACTCGGTTGCGCTCAGCGGGTTCGACCAGGCTGGCATCTGGAGGTGGGACTTCGCCCGCGAGACCATGACGCGACTCACCTTCGCGGCTGCTTCCGACGGCTACCCCGTTTGGACGCCGGACGGACGGCGACTAGCATTCTCGTCGCCGCGTGACGGCGCGTTCTTCAACTTGTATTCGAAAGCGGCGGACGGCACGGGCGCGGATGAGCGCCTCACGGAAGCTTCGAGTCGGCAGATCCCAAATGCATTCACTCCGGACGGCAACCACCTGCTGTATTCCGTCGGGGCATCGTCACGAGAAGATCTCGCAGTACTTTCCCTCGATGGCGCTTCGGAGCCGGTCCTCGCTACTGAGCACGCCGAGCTCAACGCGGAGATCTCGCCGAACGGCAAGTTTCTGGTCTACGAGTCCGATGAATCGGGCGATTACGAGATTCACGTGCGGCCCTATCCGAATGTCGATGCGGGTCACTGGCAGATCTCGAGGGACGGTGGCACGCGACCTTTGTGGGCGCCAGATGGACATGAGCTCTTCTATTTGGCTAATCGTGGCGAGCTCATGAAGGTTCGTGTTCAAACAGAGCGCAGCTTCGAGCACGGTAATGCCGAGTTGCTCCTTCCGGGGAACTACTACGTGACACCCTCAAGATATATGCGCACCTACGACATCTTCCCCGACGGCGAGCATTTCCTCATGGTCAAGGACGCGCCAGATCCAACGTCCACGGCAGTTATCATCCTCGTTCAAAACTGGTTCCAGGAGCTCGAGCGCCTCGTCCCGACCAAGAACTAGCCCGCGCGAGAATTGAGGTATCGGCGCTCGAACGGTCCCTTTTGCTACTAGGTCTGGATCAAGTTGCGCGATCGCGGGCGCGAAAAAAACTGAATTACGCTTGACGACTAACTCTGCCAATGGCGCGCAAGCTGAGTCCTTCCGTGGACTACGCTGGATGAGCTCGCCCGAGGGTCGTGCCAAGGCGACGTTGTCGAGAGCGCGCCCGCGCTGCCGAAACGGTCTTGACACCCCTGCCCCCCTGCCCTGACGCCCTTGACGTCGTAGGTCTTGGTTGATATTATGCGTTGAGCAAAGAGATGGGGAATCAAGTTATCGAAGCGCAGCCGTTTCTCGAGAGCGTGGCGAAGCATGTACGTCGCGCCCTTGTGGGCCTAGCAGAGAACTATGCGGAAAAAGGACGCTCACTCGAGGACTTAGGTACAGCCCAGGAGATTGCCAAACGTATGTTGGCGACCGTCCCGTCTCCGTCCGATTGGGACGAAATGCTCGGCCCCTTCTATTCCACCTCAAAGGTTGCTCAACTGCTGGGAAATATTTCTCGCCAGGCGGTCGCTGAACGCCGCGACCGACATACGCTTCTCGCGCTGCGTACAGTGGACGGCAGCTACGTCTACCCGGTCTTTCAATTCGATGCGCATAACGAGGTGCTCCCAGGCCTAGCCATGGTGCTTCAATGCTTCGACCCAAAGGACGCTGACGCGTGGACGGTGGCCGGCTGGCTCGTGGCTTCGCAACGCCCGCTCAGTGGTCGTTCCGTGATCGAAGCTCTAGTGTCGAGCCGATCATACGAGAAAGTGGTTGAGCTGGCCCAAGCTCAGGCGACACGCTACGCCCGGTGAAACGACCCCGATCGCGACAACGAGTCTCCCTGAAGCAGCCGTCCAAGAAGACCTCTCGACTCGAACGGTTTCCTTGGCGGACCCTCGCGCCGGGTCGAATCCTTTGGCGCGTCGTGCGTCGAGGACGCGACCCATGGTGGTTCTCGAGTGCCATGGAGGGACGATTCGATCTTCGTCCTCCCCAAGGAACGTGCTACCTGGCTACGGACCCAGTAGGCGCGATGCTCGAGCTCATTGGACCGGACATGAGCGGCGGGGCCGTGTCCGAGACATTTTTGGACGACCGTCGATTGAGACGCCTCTCCGTTCCGCGCCCTCATCGCCTCGCCAATCTGACCGATCGGCGCGCGAGCGGATTCGGCGTGACGGCGGAGATTCACACGATCGTGCCTTACGCTTTGCCGCAGGCATGGGCCGCTGCTTTGAGAGGCCTAGGCTTGGACGGCGTGCGCTACCGACTCCGTCACGATCCCTCCGTCAAAGGCTTGGGTGTGGGCCTTTTTGGAAAAGCGGGTGCCCGTCGGAACTGGAAGCGCGGTCGTGAGCTTTTGATCGATGCGCCCTTGAGAGAGAAGCTTTTTCACACCTGCGGCGTACGCGTTGTCGCGATCCCGCGGCGTTCCCAGCTCCGCGTGGTCGATGATCGATAAGAGGCCGGATCGCAACGACGACATCTCTCCCGACGGCGAGCGTTTCCTTATGACCAAGGTTGCGCCGGATCGTTCACTGGACCTCCCAACGCCATGTCTTGTTGGTAGTCGACTCTCACCTTGCGGGTTAGCGCTGGGAAACTGCTAGCGACCGAAGTCGGCTTTTCAGTAAACTCGTTGGAGAGCCCTTCGGGGTCCGGCCTGGCGCCTGATCTGCTATAACTGGTGGTCGATGGTGCTCGAATCCGGCAGTCGCCTGGGTCACTACGAGATTCTCGAGCCGCTCGGTGTGGGCGGTATGGGCGAAGTCTATCGCGCTCGCGATACGAAGCTTGGTCGTGACGTTGCGATCAAAGTGCTTCCCGAGCCGTTTTCCCGGGACAAAGAGCGGCTGGCTCGATTCGAGCGCGAGGCCAGGCTCCTGGCCCAGTTGAATCACGCGAACATCGCCACGCTCCACGGGTTCGAAGAATCGGACGGCCAGCCATTCCTCGTGATGGAGCTCGTCGAGGGCGAGACGCTCGCGCAGCGTATTGCCCGCGGTGCGATTCCGATAGACGAGGCCATCCCGCTGTTCATTGAGATTGCCGAGGGGCTCGAAGCCGCACACGAGAAAGGCATCATCCACCGGGATCTGAAGCCGGCGAACGTCAAGATCTCACCGGACGGGAAGCCGAAGATTCTGGACTTCGGGCTCGCGAAAGCGTTCGCTCAAGACGAGGACGTTTCTGCGGAGATGTCCCAATCGCCGACCCTTACAAGAGGCACGGCCCTCGGCGTCATCATGGGAACCGCGGCCTATATGAGCCCCGAGCGGGCGCGTGGCAAGAAGCTGGACAAGCGTACCGACGTGTGGGCGTTCGGGTGCTGCCTGTACGAAGCGCTCACAGGTCGCAAGGTGTTCGAAGCCGAAGATGTCTCGCTTACGCTTGCCGAGGTCATGAAGTCCGAGCCGCAGTGGGACGCATGACGATGTGGAAGGGTCCGCAGGCGATCTCGCCCTACTCTCCCTCGATGGGGCGTCGGAGCTGCTGCTGGCCACGGAGTTTGACGAACGCAACGCGCAGCTCTCGCCGAACGGCAAGTGGCTGGCCTACGAGTCCGATGAATCGGGCCAATATGAGATCCACGTCCGGCCGTATCCGAATGTCGATGAGGGGCACTGGCAGATCTCGAGAGACGGTGGCACACGTCCTCTGTGGGCGCCGGACGGACGAGAGCTCTTCTACTTGACGTATCGTGGGGAGCTCATGCAGGTTCGCGTTCAAACAGAGCGCAGCTTCGAGCAAGGTAACGCCGAGCTGCTCCTCCGGGGGAACTACGTTGTGGGAACAATCTCAGCTGCTCGCGCCTATGACATCTCCCCCACTGGCGAGCGTTTCCTCATGATCAAGGAAGCGCCGGACGAGACGTCCCGGGCAGAAATCATCCTCGTGCAAAACTGGTTCCAGGAGCTCGAGCGTCTGGTTCCCACCGAGCGCTAGATCGCTCGGGAATTCGCGCGTAACTTGGTCTGGACCAAGTTGCAGAGCCGTTCGCCGTTCCTCCCGGCGCGTGATCTGTTATAACTGACGGGCGATGGTGCTCGAATCCGGCAGTCGCCTGGGTTACTACAAGGTTCTCGAGCCGCTCGGTGCAAGCGTTCAGGGCGAGGTCTATCGGGCGAGAGACGGAAAGCTCGATCGTGACGTAGCGATCAAAGTCCTGCCCGAGGAGTTCGCCAAAGACGAGGCCCGTCTGGCGTGGTTCGAGCGTGAAGCCAAGCTGCTCGCGTCGCTGAACCATCCGAACATTGCGGGCATCTACGGTCTCGAAGAGTCGGATGGCGTGAAGGCGCTCGTCCTCGAGCTCGTCGAGGGCCCGACGCTTACCCGCCTTCGCCAAGGCTACGGCGGGCAGGCCCGGCATGGCACGCAGGTCGGAGTGATTCTCGGCACGGCTGCGTATATGAGTCCGGAGCAGGCGAAAGGCAAGTGCATTGACAGGCGGAGCGATATCTTCGCGTTCGGTGCCGTGCTTTACGAAATGCTGACTGGAAGCGGGCTTTTGCGGGCGTAGATGTGTCCGACACCCTTGCGCGGTTTTACGCGCCGAGCCCGACTTCGACAGGGACCGACTGATATGTCCCTACCCCCGACAACAATTTCGGACGAGACGTCGCGATTAATAGTATCGGCGGGCTTCCACTATGCTTTGTCCATCGGAGAACTGTCTGGATGACGTACAAGATCGCAGTAGCGTTCACGGTAATCGCATCGCTAGCCTCGCCGGCTCACGCCCAAGAAGGCGACAACGCCGACTGGCGACTCCATAACCTTGACCTGGCCGGCGGCCGCTTTTCCAAGCTAGACCAGATCAACACGGAAAACGTTGCCTCGTTGACACCGCGGTGGCTTTTCCAGCACGGCGTGATCGATGGCGTCAGCAACCAGACGACGCCGGTGATTGCCGACGGCGTCATGTATCTGACCGACTCCCGCGGAAGCGTCTACGCCGTCGCCGCGGACGATGGGCATCATCTGTGGACCTATGACGTGACCAAGCTTCTCGGCGGCGGACGGCCCGAGGGCTACATCTTCCGCCACCGCGGGCCCATCTACGAGGACGGGGTCGTCTATTCCGCCGCCGGCTCGTTCATCTTCGCCCTCGACGCAAAGACCGGGGAACCGCTCGAAGGCTTCGGTGAGAACGGCCAGGCGAGCGTGATTCTGAACGTGCTCAGGCTCCGCTACCCGGAAGTCGAGGCCGCCATCGATATGGGTTATTGGTTCACGACCGCGCCTCAGATCCATGACGGCGTGCTCTATATCGGCTCGACCCGAAGCGAGAGCCACATCCCCGGCGGACACGTGCTGGCGGTCGACGCGCGGACGGGCAAAGTCATCTGGTATTTCAACACCATTCCGCAGGACGCACAGGACCAGGGCTGGGAGATTGCCGGTCCCACGTGGGTCGGAGGCATCCGCAACGGCGGCGGGATTTGGGAGACGCCCTCGATCGATCCCGAGCTCGGGCTGCTCTACGTGGCCGTGGGCAATCCATTCGGCGACAGCACCAAACGAGCGGGCATCAACCTCTTCACCGATTCGATCCTTGCACTTACCCTCGAGAACGGCACGCTCGAGTGGTACTACCAGCAGGTGCATCACGACGTCTGGGACTATGACTCCGGCAATCAGCCCATCCTTTTCGACATGGAGATCGAGGGCGAGCCGGTCAAGGCGCTTGCCGAGGCGAACAAGAACGGATATCTCTACATCTTGAATCGGGAGACCGGTGAGCCGGTGCATCCTATTCCCGAAACCCCTGTTCCGACCGAGAACGCGCGAGAAGGGGAAGAGCCGTGGCCGACACAGCCGATCCCGCACAAAGCGAATGGTGAACGGATGGAGCCGGTGTCCCCGATTTTCCCGGAGCTGATTTCGCCGGAGCATGCCGAAGGCAAGACGCTGGTGCCCTTGTTCACTCCGCGCGGCCCCGACCAAATCTATACGCCTGGATACTCGGGCGGTGCCAGCTACGCGCCGCTCGCTTATAGCCCGGAAACCGGCCTGTTATATGTGAACGCCATCGACCACCCATTCGATGCGGGACGTGGCCCGCGGGGCTTCTTCTCGGCCTACGACCCGACGACGGGCGAGCTGGTGTGGCGGCAGATCTTCGAAGGCTACGGACAAGCGGGGTCGGTCGTCACCGCCGGCGGCGTGGTGTTCGTCGGAACCGGCAGCAACATCGCCGGCTATTTCTTTGCCTTCGATGCCGCCACCGGCGAGGAGCTCTGGAAATTCAACACCGGCGCCGGCATCTTCTCTTCGCCGGCGGTCTACATGGTGAACGGCGAGCAGTTCGTGACCGTGGCATCAGGCGGCGGCTCCCGCGGTCGCAGGGGAGGAGACCTGATTTTGAGCTTCGCCCTACCGCCGCGCTAGCCCACAGTGAGGCAGTTGATACTTCTCCGTTGAACCGTTAAATTCTCTCATGCCTCTTTCCGCTGGAACGCGCCTCGGCCCTTATGAGGTCACCTCGCCAATTGGCAAAGGTGGCATGGGCGAGGTCTACCGCGCTCGAGACACGAAGCTCGACCGCGACGTTGCGATCAAAGTCCTTCCTGAGGCGTTCGCGAAAGACGAGGAGCGGCTCGCGAGATTCGAGCGGGAAGCCAAGCTTCTCGCGTCGCTGAATCATCCGAACATCGCGACCCTCTACGGGCTTGAAGAGTCGGACGGCGTGACGGCGCTCGTGCTCGAGCTGGTCGAAGGACCGACGCTTGCCGAGCGCATTGCCGAAGGTCCGATCCCGGCCGAAGAAGCGCTCCCCATAGCGCGGCAGATTGCGGAGGCTCTCGAAGCGGGACACGAGGCTGGTGTCATCCACCGTGACGTGAAGCCTGCGAACGTGAAGGTAAGAGAAGACGGCACGGTGAAGGTGCTCGACTATGGTCTCGCGAAAGCGCTCGAAGGCGATGAAGCGTCGAATGCAGACTCAGAACCTTCACAGTCGCCCACCCTCACGCGGCACGGAACGCAGGTAGGGGTGATACTCGGAACCGCCGCGTATATGAGCCCCGAGCAGGCGAAGGGCAAGCGCGTGCACAAACGCACCGATATATGGGCCTTCGGAGTCGTGTTGTTCGAGATGTTGACCGGAAAGAGAATGTACTCCGGGGAAACGGTTTCCGAGACGTTGGCTTCGGTCATCAAGGACGATCCTGACTGGTCCCGCTTGCCGAGCAGCTGCCCGGGACATGTCCGCGCCCTATTGAGTCGTTGTTTGACGAAGGATCCCAAACTGCGGCTACAACATATTGGCGAGGCGCGTATTGCTCTCAGCGGCGCCATTGCGGATAGTCCACCCGCCGAATCCAGGTTGCGCGCGCCCCTCTGGCAAAGGGCGTTGCCTTGGGCAGTAACGGTCGCCTTCGCCGTCGCCCTCGCCGTGTCGAACCTGCGACCCGTACCGTCACTGCCGGTGACGCGTACGGTGGTGGCCTTGCAAGCTGACGAAGTCATCCCGCGGACCACCCTAGCGCCCTTGGCGTTCTCACCGGACGGTTCTCACATGGTCTACTCTGCGCGAAAGGGAAACGACCCACGGCGGCTTTACCTGCGTCCCATGAATAGCCTCGAAGACGAGGCCCTCCTTGGTACCGAAGGTGGTGACAACCCGTTCTTTTCCCCGGACGGTCGATGGGTGGGCTTTTTTGCGGGAGGAGAAATGAAGAAAGTTGCGATCGCCGGGGGAGCAGCCGTGACCCTCTTCACGGTGGGTGAGAGGCCCCAAGGGGCAAGTTGGGGTGCCGATGACAGAATAATCTTTGCCACGTTCAGTTCTGGGGGCCTCCGTCGGATGTCGGCAGACGGCGGGATGGCCGAGGCCCTCACATCTTCGGATAAGAGTGCACAAGAAGCCATGGCTGCATGGCCGGAAATTCTGCCTGGGGGTCAGGCGGTGCTCTTCAATTCCGGCGGTTCGATCATGGCTCAGCGACTCGATACGGGTGAGCGCAAGGTCCTCACGCAGGGGGGAACCTTCCCCCATTACCTTCCCACGGGGCATCTGATCTACCTCCTGACGGGAACCTTGATGGCCGTTCCATTTGATCTCGACCGTCTGGAAATCTCTGGTTCTCCGGTGCCTGTCATAGAAGGCATTCGTTCTCGTGCCGCCCGCGGGGGGGCACATTTTGCCGTCTCCCGCGCGGGGACACTCGCCTACGTTCCCGGCAGTGTGGAGGACTCCGCGAGCACACTGGTCTGGGTGGACCGCCAGGGTAAGGTCGAGCCCTTGCCCGCCCCTCCTCGTCAGTACGAGTACCCCGACCTGTCTCCCGATGGAGAGCGTATAGCCGTCACAATCGCAGAGATGGGTGAGTGGCAGGTTTGGGTTTATGACGTCTCGCGCAACGGCCTTTCCCGACTGACGTTCGAGGGAACTCGCTCTAATACTCCCGCCTGGTCGCCCGACGCACAGAGGGTCGCGTTCAGCTCAGGCGGCGCGGGCCCGTTGAACCTGTTCTGGCAAATGGCCGATGGCAGCGGTGGTTTGGAACGGCTGACAACGAACCAACATCAAACTGCCCCGACGTCGTTTTCTCCGGACGGGCAGCTGCTGGCCTTTACCGAGGCCAACCCGGAGACGGGGCGAGACATCTGGGTACTGAATATCGCGGATCGGGAGATGCAGCCGTTCTTGCAGACCCGATACGAAGAAACGGCACCGGAGTTTTCCCCGGACGGGGAATGGATGGCCTATTCCTCGAACGAGTCGGGCCGGAGAGAGGTTTACGTGCAACCCTATCCCGGCCCCGGAGGGAAGTGGCAGATTTCGACCAATGGAGGCCATGAACCGGTCTGGAATCCCGAAGGAGGCGAGTTGTTCTACCGCAGTGGGAGCCGCATGATGGCGGTGGCCATCGACATGGAATCCGGCTTTACGCCGGGAACGCCTCAGATGCTTTTTGAAGGACCGTATGTGCCAACCGGTTTCAGCTATCCAAACTACGATGTCAGCCCCGATGGCCAGCGGTTCCTGATGCTCGCGCCTGTCGCGTCGCAAGCGGACGGAGCCACGCAGATCCATATCGTCCTCAACTGGACCGAAGAGCTCAAACGGCTCGTTCCGACCGAGAACTGACGGACGACCACTTGACCAAAGGCGTGGTTGAAATTTCTCGGCTGTGTCGATAGATTCTCCGTGTGCCTCTTGCCATCGGAACGCGCCTCGGCCCGTATGAGATCGTCGGGCCCATCGGCAAAGGTGGTATGGGGTAACCTGGCAATGGTTGCCTGTCTAGGGGGAGCCCGCGAAAGCGGTTAGGCCCCCCTGAGTAAGGCCTAGTCAGCCGCTCAGTAGTGTAACGACTGAAAGCGAAAGCAAGAGGGAGGATAAACGAGAGCAGCGAGGTGAAGGGTGTATGCCCTGAATCTGACCCAAAGCCCCGAGAACCTTATTTTGGGAACGTGCCGATCCTTTCCATGCGGGCGCAGGCCAAGAGGTGAGCGCGTAATAGACGAGCGCAAAGCCGACACCCCGGGGTCCCAGACAGCATCGAGCTGCACAAAGACAGGCAAGTAACCAGGCGAGCGACGTTACCAGGGCTCTTGGGCAATCGACCGCACCATGCCCGAGTACCGCGTCCAATGTAAAAAGAGGGTTCGGGATGGCCGCGTCGCAAGTGATGGGGACCGGTGTGCCGCAACGGCCTAGCGATGAAGCGACTAACGACCGCAGAGCGAAGGTCCCCACGGAAGGTTGACCGTGCAAGGAGAAACATCGACGCTATGCAAGGAGTGATAAAGCGGTGAGCACAAACCTGACACGGATAGGCGAAAAGGCCCGTAAGGATCGCAAGCTGGTATTCACCAGCCTGTACCATCACATCAGTGATATCGACAACCTACGGGCCTGCTACGACGACTTGCCTGCAAAGAAGGCAAGAGGGGAGGACGGAGTATCCAAAAGCGAATACGGAAAGCACCTCGAAGAGAATCTTCGGGACCTATCGGCGCGGCTGAAGCGAATGGGCTATTGCCCAGGACCAAAGCGACGCAGTTATATACCGAAGCCGGGCAGCAAGAAGGGCAGACCGCTAGGCATCAGCAATCTAGAGGATAAGATTGTAGAAGAGGCGGTCAAACGGACGCTAGAGCCCATCTACGAGGCCGTATTCGAAGACAGCAGCTACGGATACCGACCCGGGCGCAGCCAACACATGTGTTTGGACGTTCTCGGCCGGACCATCCAACAGACACGAGTCAACCGGGTAGTGGAGGCTGACATCAAAGGGTTCTTTGATACGGTCAATCACGAATGGATGATCAAGTTTCTGAGGCACCGAATAGGGGACGAACGGGTGATACGGCTGATCAACCGGATGCTGAAGAGTGGCGTCCTGGAAGATGGGCTGTTCAGTGCGACCGACCAAGGCACACCGCAAGGCTCCATTCTGTCGCCGCTGCTGTCGAACATCTACCTGCACTACGTGCTGGACCTTTGGTTCAAACACGAGGTGCTCAAGCAATGCCAAGGAGAGGCGTCCTACTTTCGCTACGCGGACGATTTCCTGGCCTGCTTCCGGTACAAAGGGGACGCGGAGCTTTTTCGCAAGCGGCTAGAGGAGCGTCTGGAAGGATTCGGACTGAAACTGGCCATCGAGAAAACGCACTGCATGGAGTTCGGGCGCTACGCTCGCGAGAATGCGCAAAAGCGCGGCGAGAAACCGAAGGAATTTACCTTTCTCGGCTTCACCCATTACTGTGGGAAGACGCGGGAGGGATATTTCAAGGTTAAACGCCGCACCAGCCGTAAGAAGCTGAACCAAAGCTTGCGCAAGTTCACGGAGTGGGCCCGAATCGCCCGCAGCGTACTGCGAAAGGGAGAGATGATACGGCAGGCCCGCGCCCGCGTGGTCGGCCATCTGAGTTACTACGCCATCACGGATAACAGCGAGAGGTGTCGCTTCTTTGTCCACTGCGCTGAACGCATCTTGTTCAAATGGATCAATCGCAAGAGCCAGCGGCGGTCATACACCTGGGCCAAATTCGTCCCAACCCTTGCTAGGGTCGGGTGGCCGAAATCGCGTATCCGCATAGACCTGAACCCGTGTCGTAGAGCGGAGGCTTGCTGAAGACCGACCGAGGAGCCGTATGTATGGGAAAGCCGCTTGTCCGGTTCTGAGAGGGGCGGGAGTTCAACTGAAGTATGGACGAGATATTGTGGCACCGTCGCGAAAGCAGGCGGCAAACAGAGAACACAAACATCGTCCTGTAGCTCCGGGAGACTCCTGCCTACTCGAAG
>SMVB01447038.1_pt1 | contig 15314 bp, 13 predicted proteins | sample 2456461 | NCBI WGS metagenome assembly SMVB01 (sample SAMN11095934, study PRJNA526329) | marine sediment metagenome | biome: Marine sediment; feature: Surficial sediment; material: Deep marine sediment; isolation source: Hadal surficial sediment | place: Pacific Ocean | collected 2014-05 | depth... | reverse complement strand
GTCAGGAAACGGACCTTCTTGTTGGTGGGCAGCACCAGCGGGTTGTCTACTTCGAGCAGATAGTGCTCGCCCTTGGGTTCGAGGTTTTGGATCTGTTCGCTGGGTGTCGACATATTGCTGTAGTAGCCGATGTCGGCTTCCAGATATTGATAATGCCACTTCCACTGCGAAGCGGTGATGAGGATCGTGAGATCGGCATCGCTGTTGTCTTCGATCTCTATCAATGTGGTGGTCGCCGGTATGGCCATCCCAATCAGGATCAAAACCGGGATCAGGGTCCAGGCAATTTCCACGGATAAGCTTTCATGAAAATCAGCGGGTACAGGATTTTTTGAGCGTCGGTGCGCATACATGGAGTAGAACATCGCGCCAAAAACCAGCACGCCCATCACCACGCAGATCCATAAACTCAAATGGTGCAGCCACTGGATACGCTGGCTCATATCGGTGACGCCTGCGCGCATGTCGAGCGCTGCGGCGAGCACGGTGCCAGACGATGCCCACAAGACGATGAGCGTCAGAGTATTCTTCAGCCTGTTGATGATGGATGTTTCCTTTCGAGCCTGTTTGTTATTTTTTTTGTACATGAGTAAAAGGAGATCTTCAGCGCTTCAATTGGGCCACGGTGCGAAGCTGATTTTTTCCCTTCCAATCACGATACCGTATGGCACTCACATGCATGGTTTCGTCTTTCCAGTTACCCCGGTGGGCCAGCAAGAACCCGTCACCGTCAATTTTTGCCTGCCAAGGTTCGCTGTCCCAGGCAACGAAGGCGAGGCTGATATTGGCATGCTCGTGCCACGTTCCCTCATCCTGCGGCCGTTGTTCGAAGGATTCGTCACGGATCCAGGCGGTCCACTTTTCGCCGTTCCATGCCACAAACTCCATATTGTTTTGCGCCCACGGTTGATTGATAGGCTCGGCTCCGGTGTAGGTGGTGGCGTCGTACAGGAGTTTTGCCGCGACGACGGGAAGAAGTGCTACCGCGGCAGCAACCAGAGCCAGAACAACCTTACTCATCGATCCCCTCAGTTCGCCAAAAAACCCGTCGACCAACCTGAACAATGCACACTTTTACCGCGATTCGACACGAATTGATCGAAAACACGGTAGGACGCTGTTATTGAGAAGCGCTCACCCCTTCCAGAATTGCTGCTTCCACTTCAGTTCGTGTGTTTCCCCTGTGGCCGCGATCTCTACGTCCACTTCAAAGGTAATGTGTTCCTCCGGGCTGAATCGGAAGGTACTGATATGGTAAATGGCCTGACCCTCCCGGATCTCGTCAAAGTTCAGCCCTTTCGCCTGGCCGAGTAAATTCTTTGCGCCACCGCTGACGCAGGCTTCCACGCCGACGCCGAGCGCATCCTTTTCATACACGCTCACCATGACCACGCCGAGTTTTTCATCGCGGTCGATACCGTATAGTTTGGCTACTTCGGGACGAAGGAAGGTGCTGTTGAAGGCTTTGTAGTCGACTTCGTGTTCGGGCGCCGCAGCCTGGTCGCCTGCGGGCACACCAAGGCGGCTATCGCATTTGGCACTTTGCATGGCGGTTTCGCTGCATGCAACCGTGGCAAAAAGCGCGACAAGTAAGAAAATTCCCCTTTCCCATTTTCTGGCGCTCATAGTCACTACCTTGATCATCGCAATCAAGCGAGCCAATGTTTAACTACCAGGATCGAGTATACCCAGACAGCCGGATCCTCACAAATCATTCCTTTTGCCGCAGCCGCATAGTTTGAATGACTGTCAAACGACGATGCCCATAAGGTGATAAACCGCCATCGAAATATTGTTGTATCTGCGCCTCTGACAGCATTTCGGACATTAACTTCGGCACGGTTCTCTCGTGGTTGCCATGAAAATCATGGCATCCTAGACAAGTTCCCCAACGCTGTTCACGGATCAGGGTGGTATGAGGAACATCGACTGGATCGTCATCCACAGCGGTGTCCTCATGGCAGTGCTGACAGACGCGCGGGGTAACGCTGACACGAATGCCCAGGTGCTCTCGGTGACAGTTGACGCAAGCTTGCACACCCAATATCTCGCGAGCCTCAGCGAATTCGGGTTCCAAAAATTTGGCCACGGGATGTCGGTCGTCTGGATTTGTGTGGCAGGCCAGACATTGATCGTTGCCTGCTGGCGCGTAGATGAAATGACTGTCCGAATCTGCCAATCCAACGGCGTGCATCAGGTTGCTGAATGCCTGGCCGGCATAATTCCCCGGGGCCGGGACATGACATTCACCGCATTGTGTTTTGCTGTGACCGATGTTGCGTGGACCGGCGGCGTGCCATGATTCGCGCCCGGGAAGCAGAAGTAGCACGCCGCCTATTACGGCGACAACCAATCCCCAGCGGTAAGCCGCCTGCTGCTCGGGGGTCAGCGATTTCCATCTGATGAGAAATGCAGCTATCAACATTTTTCCCTATTTGTAGGCGAGCGCGTACACCATATGGATGAGGGCCAACACGGTAATCAAACACGACGAAGGTATGTGAACCAGTAGCCTGAGGCGATGGAAAAGCTTGCGTCGCTCAAGGTTCCTGATCAAGGTCCTGTCCACGGCGCCAACCATGGCGTTGAACACAAACAAAGACGACAAAACGACGGTGTAAGCGAAACCCGTAGAGACGGAATGCAGGTAAAGCAGAATCGGAGCGATCATACCCAGATAGCTATGGCGCTGTGTTGCTGTAACGGCCAGTCTGCGCGTCAGCCTCAGGTAGGGCATGTACCACTGATAGCCGATGAAGGCGATCAGCAGGCTTCCGGTGGTGAACCGGTAGGCATCGATCTGCTGCAGGGCGATGACAGCGCTCAGTCCCCAGTCCAGTGTGCTCTGGACGATATAAAGCGTACACAAACTCAACGTTGCGATCGCCTGAAGCAGCTTCGCCATGCCATGTTCTGGCATTGTCTCCAGTGGTGCATGACCGATCGGCGTGAAGATCTCTATCTGAACCCGTTCCGGCTTGACCCCGACCTCGCGCAGCATTTCCTGGGCGGACTGCATATATCTCGGCGGTCCACAAACGAGATATCGTGCGCCCGGTAGGGATGCGTGGATGGCCCGGATAGCATCCAGGTCCAGGTGTTGCCGGCCACCCGTGGCCCGGTAGTTCACGCTGATGTTGTCGTTCTTTGCGGCCAGTTCATCGAGTTCTGAGCGATAGGCGAAGTTGATTCGGGTACGCGCCGAATAGTCGATGTGCAAGGTTTGCTCACCGGGTGCTTCATCGATGCTGCGGGCAATTGCCAATGCGGGCGTCATGCCAATGCCCGCAACCAGACAGACGACGGTTTCCCTTAAGTCGGGGTCCGTCCAGAAATCGCCTTTCGGATGCGACAGTTTCAGGTGGGGCTCATGGGGTTGCTGGAAAAACCAGGTAGACAGGAATCCGTGGTCTTCCCGTTTGACCGTAATCTCCCGCCACTCGGTGCACCCGGCTGGCGAGGTGATGGTGTAGGGACGTTGTACCCAGGCGCCATCAATCTCTGCCGAAACCACCACGTGTTGGCCCGGCAGGGAGGGGCGTAGCGGTTGTGGTCCGATCTCGCTATCTGCCTCCTCACAGGGCGTAAAGCGGAAGGACCGAATATCCGGGGCGACGTTAATTTCTTCAGTCAGTTTGACAACCTGACCGGTACTACTGAGCATTGACGCGATCGAAGCGGTGCACGAGCCGCATACCGTCGTGGCGCCGGTTTCCCGGCTGAGATCTTCGAGCGTGTCCACCCCGTGCACGATCACCGACTCGATCGCGCGCCGGGTCAGTCCAAGACACGGGCAGAGTATTGCGTCTGGGTCCGCTGCCAATTGGGCCGGGGACGGTTCCAGTAAATGCCCGCTCACCGCAAATTGCTGTAGCGCTTCGTGATCGGGCTGCACCTGGTTCACCAATAATGCGTGTACCTGACTGAGTTCCGACCAGGGCCCTTCCACATGCACCCGCACGAGGTCGCCGTTGTGTGTGGTCAGGGTGCGCAGGATCTCGCGCCTGTCGTCGCGGTAAATGAAGTCTTCGCACTGCGCGTCCGGTGGAATTTCCAGCGAGGCACTGTAAATTGCCCGGTCGATAACGTGGTTGACGATGACTTCCCGGCCATCATCGAGGCGCAGTACCGTGACTAAAGAGGGTTGTCCGCGGAATTCACCGTCGAACAGGGTAGCCAGGCCACCGGTCATGGCGTAAACACGTTTCACTGCGCCGAGGTACTCGTGGAGTTCGGGTATGGTGGCTGTGGCCTGGAGAAATTGTTTGCGGTCGAAGGTAACCAACTCGACCGCCGATACGGCGGTGGCTGCTGCGCTGTGAGGACGATCTTCGAGCACCGCCAACCCGCCGAATGTATGTCCTTCGTGGAGCATCGACAAGACAACTTCCTCACCGTCCTCCAGGCGACTACGCTTCACGGTTCCGGAACGGACCACATAAACCGCGGATGGCGGGTCACCTTCGGCAACGATGACCTCGCCGGGCTCAAAGTGTTCCTCGCGGCTCCAGCCGTCTTCCTGGTCGAATAACGCCAGTGCCCGATACATGGCTGATTGTTCCACCAAAGACAGTTGTCTATTTTGCCGATGGTGAACAGCGCTTATATGATCCTCGATAGCCGGGCTGAGTTGCATTGCCCGTACGAATACTGCTTTGGGAACCACAATCACCCGGCTATCGATCGGGCTACGCACGCTGGCGCGGCGAATTCCGTCGCTGGATTCGAGCAGCGCCCCTTCTCCAACATACCCGCCGGGATCGTCGATCCGTCGAAGGACCACCTCCTCACCACCGGCTTGTTTGAAGACTTCGAGCACACCGTCAATCAACACGTACATTTCATCGCCGCTGTCGCCTTCGGCGAAAAGCAGAGAGCGTCGAGCGATTTTTCGTAGCTCACAGCCGGCTGCGATCAGCTCGACATCGGTACGGGTGAGCGAAGTGAAAAGCTCGCAGCGGGCGAGGGTGTCGCTCAGAACCGAATTGGTCTTTGGCGTTTCATCAACCACTGAGCAATGACCCGACGGGTAGAGAATGGATCGATTGGCGATGGTGTGGAATGCTCGAGACTCCCGAGCTCAACATCATGTCACAATTTTGACCGCTAACTCGTCGCAGTTGGCTCCATGCAACACGGCATTCGCTGAGGAGCCGGTAACGAGTTCTGCGCCGTGTTTGCCATGAGTACCCACGACGATCAGATCGGCGCCCCGCTCATCGGCAAGATGATGAATCTCCGCCGCCGTCTGTCCGTGAGTGACCAGTAACGCATCCTCACCGATATCATAGCCGGATACGAATCCGCGCAGTGCATCGAGCGCTTCGGCGTCTTCATGTTGCCGATTCTTGAGCACGTGACACACTTCGATCATCGCACCCGTTGTCTCGGCCACTTTGTGCGCATGTGCTAAAACCTGGCTTGACTCGTCCGTCAAATCCAGAACCGTCAACAGGCGTTTATAGGGTCCATCGGTGTGATGCGATTTATCGTTGATCCGCACCGCGAGTACGCTGCAGGGTGTGCCGTGAATGACCGCGTTAGGTGTAGAGCCAAGGAGTAGTCGCCAACCGTGGCGTCCGTGGGAGCCGATTACCACCAGATCGACGTTGACCTCCGTTTGCTCGTGCAACACGGCGGCCGGATGGCCACCGAGAACCCGGTGATTCGTGATGCCAAAGGGTCGACAGAATCGTTCCAGATGGACGTCGGCTTCCTTCTTGATGGCTTCGTCCAGGACCTCTGAGTTAGGGAAGTCCTGGTTAGGGTGATACGTTTCATAGTGAGAGTGAAGACGTTCACTGACGTGCAGCACTTCAATGGTCTCGGGTTCTGCGAGGTGACAGGCTCGCTCGAGAATCAGTTCGGCGTTGGATTCGGACAGGTCGAGTCCTACCAGCACTCGGTCATAGGCTGCCATGGGTTCACCCTCTCTCAATTGTCAGCAAAGATAACTTGATCAGTTAAGCGCGATAAATGACGACTACATTTTACACTCATCAGAGCACTAGCCTGGATTATTCATGAAGAAGCGTAGCGAGGTCGAGTCGAGGGCAATTCGCAAGCGAATTGCTAAGCAGTTTGCGGAGCAAACTGCCAGAGTAGTAAAACACCGGGCCTCGCAGGCGGGGTGCGCGGACTATAGGGCGCGGGTCCCGTCCATTACAGCACGTGGCAACTCGCTTGCGAGTTGCTTTGCAGTTTGCCTTGCAAACTGCCGAGCACCCGGAGGGAGCACGCCCGCCTGCGAGGCCCGGTGTTTTGCTGCTATCGGCGACCGCAGTAGCTTGTTCATGAATAATCCAGGCCTGTTGCCCGGCTTTGCGCCTTAGGTCAGAATCGGTTCGAGCGGGGAGAATCATATACAAGGCAGCTGCGCCTCAGAGTGCAAAAAAATGATCCTGGGGCGTGAGGGGCTTGACCAGCTGGAACACCAGCGATATTCAGATGGTTGAATATCGGATTGTGGTGTTCGTTGATTGAGAGGGCGGGCATGGAGCGAAAGTTCTGGGTTGATCGTTGGAAACGCAATCGGATCGGTTTCCACCAGGTAAATTACAATGTCTGGCTGACGAAATACTGGGGAGACCTTGGGTTAGATTCATCTTCCACCGTATTCGTACCTATGTGTGGCAAGAGCCTCGACATGCGCTGGTTGGAACAACAAGGCCATCTCGTGCGCGGTATCGATCTGGCCGGTATTGCCCTGGAAGCGTATTTTGCAGAAGGCCATGAGGAATTTCGGCAGGTCGCACAAGGTTCGCTCACGAGGTACGAGGGACGCAGCAGCGTTCTCTTCTGTGGTGACTTTTTTGAGCTGACTGCTGTCGACTTAACCGGTGTGGCCGCCGCGTTCGACCGGGGTGCCCTGGTGGCTTTGGGCCCCAACCATCGCGGTAACTACGTCGACCACATGTTGCGTGTGTTGCCCGAGGGGAGCCAGATCCTGCTGGTGACTCTGGAATACGATCAGCATCTGGTTTCCGGACCGCCCTTTTCCGTGTTACCAGAAGAGGTTGAAACCTTATACGAGAGCCGGTGCAGCATCGAGGTGCTCGAGTCCGCACCGACCGATCTGGTCCCTCCCCACTTCCAGGCTCACGGAGTCGAATCCGCGGTCGAGTGTGTCTATCGAATCATCAAGGAGCGCTAGTGTCTTGTCCCGAAAATAACTCTACCAATTCGCTGGTCTTTTTCACCCCTGGCTTCGTTGCTCGTCCTTGTGTGGGGCATGCCACACTGCTTCCTCGCGTCTTGCCAAGTACGAAAAATCCTGCCCCACTTAGCAAAGTTATTCCCGGGACAGGAGACCAGGGAAGTTACAAAGTGCCGACCACTTCGCGCAGAATGCCGCAGACGTCACCCGTGATCGTCTCGTGATGGGAGACGATGATGCGCTTGAGGTCGGGTGTATCCGCTGCTATGAGGACGGATATTATCCAACCCCTTGAGCGTGGACCACCGGATCAGGCAGGATTGGCTAAACGGTCAATCGCTTGTCCGATGATATGGGCTGGATATCCGGATTGTGCCCATGCTGCGCCCTGGCGCCAAGTAATGCGCAGGTAGTGAGCGTCACGAGGCAGTAGCGTGCCTTCCTCATATTGGGGGTACTTCGTGCGTAATAACTTCTCGAGTAGGCGCGACACCGATGCATCCGGCACATGAAGCTCTGCTTCCCCGTCTAGACGTACCCACCACAGTTGCTGCCAATCGTCATGGTAATCGTCCAGCAGGAGGGTGACGGCGGGATTTTCCTCGATGTTGCGTATCCGTTTGAGTGGCGTACCATTTTTCAATTTCCCGTCGATGGGAGAGTAGAGATGCACGCCCTCAACGACAAAAACGATGGGTACGGCATGAGGTAAGCCGGCCGCGGAGACGGTCGCGAGCCGGGCAACCGGCCAGCAATTCAGCAGCTTCTGTAATATCGCATCGTCGAGTTTCATCTACCTGCCGATCCGGTGATTCACCACTTTTGAAGTTCACCCGCAGTTTACTCCTTCGGAGGTAACCGTTCTGGTCTCGGGGTGGCATAACCGCAGACTGCTATCATTGGTGAAGATCAGAGGTTCCTGCAAATAACTCTGCCAGAGTGACTCCCCGGCTACGCAGCGCCATCAAAATCGATTACCCTATGCGCGCTTTTTCAACTGCACGTTCCAAAACCTCTAGGGGAGATGGTCGGAATGAATGAAAGCCAGAATCTCTGGCCTTTTCTGTTGTACGCGCTGTCGGTCATCGGGCTGATATCGGTAACGCTCATAGCAGCCTGGTTTTTTGGCGCTCGTACCCGCCAAACCGACAGTACCGACATGCCTTTCGAATCGGGGGTGATCCCGGTGGGAAGTGCGGATCAGACGCGGCTTTCTATCGAGTTCTACCTCATCGCGATGTTCTTCGTCATCTTCGATCTGGAGACGATCTTCATATTCGCCTGGGCAGTGGCTTTTTTCGAACTCGGCTGGCAGGGTTACTTCGGCGCTGCTGCTTTTATTGTTATTCTTCTGGCTGCGCTCGTTTACGAGTGGCGTACCGGCGCTCTGGATTGGGGCGTGCTGCAACGCCGATCGCGTCGTGATTATTCGATTGCGGGAGAAACGCGGAACTTGAGTGGGGCGGAATACTGAATGCAGTGGCGATTGATCAAAACCGAGCCCGGCGCGTTGATGGAAGATGTGGACGCAGCCTATGATGAGGATCTGGCCAAGAGTGTGTTGGTCGGCAACCTTCAAGATCTGGTTGCCTGGGGGCGGGCCCATTCGTTGTGGCCATTCAACTTCGGGCTTTCCTGTTGTTATGTGGAGTTCGCCACGGCCATTACCCCCCGCCATGATATAGCTCGCTTTGGCTCCGAGATCATGCGGGCATCGCCGCGTCAGGCTGATCTACTCATTGTTACGGGCACCGTGTTTCGCAAAATGGGTCCGGTAGTGCAACATCTTTATGAGCAGTTGCTGGCACCTCGCTGGGTGATATCCATGGGTTCATGTTCCAACTCGGGCGGTATGTACGACATCTACAGCGTCGTGCAGGGTGTGGATAAGTTTTTGCCGGTGGACGTTTACGTACCCGGCTGCCCGCCGCGTCCCGAAGCGTTGCTGCAGGGCCTCATCCTCCTGCAGGAAGCCATAGCGAAAGACCGGCGGCCACTGGGTCGAGTCATTGCGGACGATCGTCACCAGCTGTCAAATACCCCGAATCAGCGTGATCTGCGTACGCCGGAAAGAATGCAGGCCACCACCCTTGCAGAGCCCAATAGCGTGGGCGATGCACCACTATCGGCCGACCTCCTGAGCAGTGAGCCCCGGAGAACCGAAAAGAAGTAGCGGCAACCTATGTCAGAGTTGGCACAACAACCGACCACCCGGACGGGGGTGGCAGCAGAGTTGATGGCTCGTTTTGAGCCCGAATGTCTGTACCAGGAAACGGTAGATGGCATCGCGACCCTCTGGGTATCGAGAAATCGATTGCTAGACGTGATGCGGTATCTCAAACACGAGATCGACAAGCCTTTCCCGCTGTTATTCGACTTGTCCGCAATAGATGAAAGGTTGCGCGAGCACCGTGCTGGCCAGCCAGCGTCGGACTTCACCGTTTTCTATCACCTGATTTCCCTCGAACGAAACGAGGACGTGCGCATCAAAGTTGCGCTGGCGGATGACGACTTGAGTCTGCCGAGCCTGACGAGCGTTTGGCCGGCCGCCAACTGGTACGAGCGCGAAGTTTTCGACATGTTCGGCATCGATGTCATCGGCCATCCGAACTTGTTTCGCATTTTGACACCGCCCTTGTGGGAGGGACATCCGCTGCGCAAAGAACATCCCGCCCGGGCGACCGAAATGGACCCGTACGAGATGAGTCCCGAGATCAAACGTGAACAGCAGGAAGCACTGCGGTTTGTCCCCGAACAATGGGGGATGAGCACTGAGGCAAAACACACCGACTTCATGTTTCTGAACCTCGGCCCCAACCATCCGAGCGTGCATGGGGTGTTTAGAATCGCGCTGCAACTCGATGGCGAAGTGTTGGTCGATGCGGTTCCGGACATCGGCTATCACCACCGCGGGGCCGAGAAGATGGCCGAGCGGCAGAGTTGGCATACGTTCATTCCTTACACCGACCGCATCGACTATCTGGGTGGGGTGATGAACAACATGCCTTACGTGATGGCCGTGGAGAAGATGGCGGGCATCGAAGTGCCGGATCGCGCCAAGGTCATCCGCATCATGCTCGCGGAGATGTTCCGCATATCCAGCCATCTGCTTTTTTTCGGAACGTTTGCCCAGGACGTCGGGCAGATGTCGCCGGTGTTGTACATGTTTGCCGACCGCGAGCGGCTTTTCAGCAACATTGAGGCGATTACCGGCGGCCGTATGCACCCGATGTGGTTTCGCATTGGCGGCGTGGCTCAAGACCTGCCGGACGGCTGGGATACGATGTTGCGGGATTGGTTGGACTATATGCCAAAACGTCTGGACGAGTACGACTCGGTCAGCATGAACAACAGTATCCTCAAGCAGCGTACGGTTGGCATCGGACCTTACAATACTCAAGAAGGGCTGGAGTGGGGCGTAACGGGACCGAATTTGCGGGCGACCGGTTCTGACTGGGACTTGCGTAAGAAGCGCCCTTACGGTGGGTACGATCAGTTCGATTTTGAGATTCCCGTGGCGGCAAATGGCGATTGTTACGATCGCTGCTGGGTGCGTGTACAGGAGATTCGGCAAAGCCTCAGGATTATCCGGCAGTGTCTGGACAACATGCCGAGTGGTCCCTACAAAGCAATTCATCCGCAGACGACACCGCCACTGAGAGAGCGGACGATGGAGGATATCGAGACGTTGATTCAGCACTTCCTGAATGTCAGTTGGGGGCCGGTGATTCCGCCTTCGGAGTGTTGTGTAAATATCGAGGCAACCAAGGGGTGGAACTCTTATTACCTGATATCCGACGGGGGGACGGGGTCGTACCGGACCCGAATCCGTACGCCGTCGTTCCCGCACCTTCAAATGATTCCGCTGATCAGTCGCGGGTTCATGATTGCCGACCTGATTGCGATCATTGCCAGCATCGACTTTGTCATGGCGGACGTGGATCGATGACGTGAGTGAAGTAAGCCAACTCATCGAAGCGCTCTCGGTTGAAGAAGTCGATGCAATCGAAGCCGAAATCACCCACCTGCCCAATCGGGAGTCGGCGGCAATCGAGGCGATGCGTATCGTGCAGGAAAAGCGCGGCTGGATATCGGATGAAAGCCTCCGTGCTATCGCTCGTTTGTTGGGTATGTCCACCGAGGCGCTGGATAGCATCGCAACGTTTTACAACCTGATTTTTCGAAAACCCGTGGGCCGGCACGTTCTCATGTTGTGTGACAGCGTTAGCTGTTATGTCATGGGTTGTGACAAAGTTCGAACGGCGGTGTGCGATCAGTTGGGTGTGGAGATGGGTGAAACGACGCCGGACGGACGGTTTACCCTGTTGCCGATAGTTTGCCTCGGCGCCTGCGATCGCGCGCCGGTAATGACCATCGATGAAGAACTCATCACCCATCTGAGCGCCGATTCGATACCCGACATTCTGAGCGGATTCGATTAGTGGTTACTTTGTCCACCAAGCCATTAACCGAGCGAGTGGAAGCTGTTGGCGGTGTCGTCGATATGGCCGCGTACGAAAACGCCGGGGGTTATGAAGCCGCGAGGCAGGCGATTACGAAATCAGAACCCGAGGCTGTGCAAGGGCTGGTGAAGGATGCCGATTTGCGAGGGCGTGGGGGTGCGGGGTTTCCAACGGGCGTCAAATGGGGGTTTGTTCCCAAGGGCGACGCAGCCGGACCGGGTCACAAGTATCTGGTATGTAACGCCGATGAGATGGAACCGGGTACCTTCAAAGACCGTTACCTGATGGAGATGGATCCCCATCTCCTCATTGAAGGGATGCTCATTGCCGCTTTTGCCATCGGCGCGGACAAAGCCTACATATTCTTGCGCGGCGAGTATCACGAATCGTTCAAGCAGCTTTCCTCAGCCCTCGCCGATGCGACTGAAAAAGGGTACGTTGGGCGAAATGTTTTTGGTTCGGATTTCAGCGTAGACATGGTCATTCATCGCTCGGGTGGACGATATATCTGCGGGGAAGAGACCGCCCTGCTCAACGCGCTCGAAGGCAAGCGGGGACAACCCCGAACAAAACCGCCGTTCCCTCCGGCAAGTGGAGCCTGGGGTCGACCTACCATCGTCAACAACGTGGAGACGTTGTGTAACGTGCCGGGAATTCTTAAGAACGGCGTAGACTGGTTCCGCGACCTCGGGATCGGTAACGACTCAGGCACTAAACTCTACGGCGTCTCCGGCAGAGTCAAACGGCCCGGGTTATGGGAACTGCCAATCGGGACGACGATTCGGGAGATCATCGAGGAGCATGCCGGCGGCATGCAGGACGGCTACAAGTTGCGGGGCATTCTTCCCGGTGGCGCATCGACGGATTTTCTGACCGTGGAACACCTCGACCTGCCAATGGACTACGGTTCCATCCAGGCCGCAGGCAGCAGGATGGGGACGGGAACGATGATCCTGATGGACGATTCCATTTGTCCGGTGGCGATATCGATCAATCTGCAACACTTTTTCGCCCAGGAATCCTGCGGTTTCTGTACACCGTGCCGCGAGGGTTTGCCGTGGTTGGAGCAGTTGCTGATCGACATCGAAGAAGGTCGCGGCCAGCCCGGAGACCTGGAACTTCTGGACGGAAACGCCGCGTTTATTGGTGCCCCTGGCAATACGTTCTGCCTTCATGCCACCGGGGCCATGGAGCCGTTGCTGAGCGCGTTGCGCTGTTTTCGCGAAGACTTCGAAGCGCACATTGAAAGTGGCGGCTGCCCGTATCGCGAGAGAGGACACTAACGTGGCAACAATTGTCGTAGACGGTGTGGAGTTTGAGGTCGACGAAGGTCAGAACCTCTTGCATGCCTGTCTTTCACAAGGTCTCGAGTTGCCGTATTTCTGTTGGCATCCTTCGCTCGGGTCCGTCGGGGCATGTCGGCAGTGTGCGGTCATTCAATACGCCGATGCTGACGATACGCGCGGTCGCCTCACCATGGCCTGCATGACGCCGGCCAAGGACGGTACCCGCATTTCCATTCAGACGGAAACTGCAAAACAATTTCGCGCATCGGTCATTGAGTGGTTGATGGAAAGCCACCCTCATGATTGTCCGGTATGTGAGGAAGGTGGCGAGTGCCATTTGCAGGATATGACCGTCATGACCGGTCATACCCAACGTCGCTATCGCGGCAGGAAGCGAACGTTTGAGAACCAGTATCTCGGGCCGTTTCTGAACCACGAGATGAATCGTTGCATCACTTGTTACAGATGTGTACGTTTCTATAACGACTATGCAGGCGGTACCGACCTGCAAGTTTTTGGTTCGCGAGACCGTATGTACTTTGGGCGTACGACTGACGGTGTGCTCGAAAACGAATTCAGCGGCAATCTGATTGAAGTGTGTCCAACGGGCGTATTCACTGACAAACCTTTCAGCGAAAGCTATACCCGCAAATGGGATCTCTCTAGCGCGCCGTCAATCTGTGCCGGTTGTGCGGTTGGCTGCAATACGTTTGTGAGTGAACGTTATGGCCGCTTGAAGCGCGTTCACAATCGTTACCACGGAGAGTTGAACGGCTATTTCCTCTGTGACCGCGGCCGTTTTGGCGCGGGGTTCGTCAACTCAACAGACCGGATCGAACACGTGGGGGAACGAGTCGAAGACGATTTCTTCGATGTGCTCGACGGTGAAGTCGGGATCGCGAAACTCGCAGAGATGATTCGTCAGGGTGATGTTGTTGGTATCGGATCCCCGCGGGCATCACTCGAAACCAATGTTGCTCTGAAGACACTCGTCGGTGAAGCCCAGTTCTGTACCGGCATGAGCAGTGCAGAAGAAAGCCTCGTCGATCTGATCATTCAAACCCAACGCGCTACGTCAGCCGACATTCCGTCCTTGAGCGATGTCGAAAGTGCAGACGCCGTACTGATACTCGGCGAAGATGTTTTGAACACCGCACCACGCGTGGCGTTGGCATTACGCCAGACAGTGCGTAACCGGGCATTGAACCTCGCCGGTGAGGCGGGCATTCCCCAGTGGCAGGATGCCGGTGTGAGCAGTCATGCCCAGGGGCGTTTGAATCCGTTATTTATTGCTGGCGTTCTGCCAAGCGGTATTGACGATATCGCTGCAGATTTGCTGCATGACGTTCCATTGAATCTTGCCGACTGTGGTTTTGCGATTGCTGCGTGCATTGGCCAGCCGTCCGGATCTGAACCTGGCTTCGTTCGCAAAGCCGCCGCGGCTCTCAGATCTGCACAGAACCCGTTAATCGTCTCGGGCACCAGTACCCGTACCCGGGCAATAGTCGAGGCTGCCGGGGCCGTTGTCGCGGCGTTGGAAAGCGCAGGTAAGGTGCCTCGATTGTTGCTGGTTGCACCGGAAGCCAACAGTTTTGGGAGTGGTTTGATCGGTGGCGGTCTGGACATGAATACGGCGCTTCAAAGGGTTGCCAGTGGCAGTACGAAGACGCTGATTGTTGCAGAGAACGATATTTTCAGAAGGGCCGAACGCGAGCGGGTGGAGCAGGCTCTGCGCACGGTAGAAAATCTCGTTGTGCTCGATTCGCTGGATACACCTACCGCATCGCTTGCGAGTCTGGTGTTCCCAGCTGCCACGTTCGCCGAGTCCACGGGTACCTTCGTGAACTATGAAATGCGGGCGCAACGATTCTATTGCGTGTTCGAGCCGAGGCACGAAATTGCTCCAGGTTGGCGTTGGCTTGCACAGGCTGCAACCGACGCGGGTCGAGACGACCTCGGGTGGACGCACGTTGACGACGTGCTCGAAGCGGTGGCTGCGAGCCCGAATATGGCGGGCGTCAGAGCTGTGGCGCCAGATGCAGGCTACCTTGGCAGCAGTTTGTGCAAAACGCCGCGCGAAACGCCTCGTTTCAGCGGACGCACCGCGATGCATGCGAACGTGAACATTCACGAACCGAAAACTTCCGTAGACGAGGAAACACCGCTGTCTTTTTCCATGGAAGGACTGAACCGCGATCAACCAAGCGCACTGTTACCGTTCGTCTGGGCACCCGGGTGGAACTCAAATCAGTCGGTTTTCAAGTTCCAGCAGGAGGTTGGCGGTGCAGCGGCCGGGGGCGATCCCGGCGTACGGTTACTTGCAAGTGGTTCAATTGGCACGATGCCCGCGCGCTCCGCCCCGGTTCGATCAGACGGCGGCGGTGTTGATACTGGATTTCGTCTGATCCC
>SMVB01373056.1_pt1 | contig 15318 bp, 19 predicted proteins | sample 2456461 | NCBI WGS metagenome assembly SMVB01 (sample SAMN11095934, study PRJNA526329) | marine sediment metagenome | biome: Marine sediment; feature: Surficial sediment; material: Deep marine sediment; isolation source: Hadal surficial sediment | place: Pacific Ocean | collected 2014-05 | depth... | reverse complement strand
TAAACATCGACATAATCCCGTTGCAGAGCTTTCAATGTTCCTTCCAGCCGTTGCTGGTAACTTTTGCGAGTCAGCGTGGCGTCCGGCCATATTTTGGAGATGATCACGACATCGTCCTTTTTGCCCCCGAGCGCTTTTCCCAAGCGGCGCTCGGATTCCCCGTCCCCGTAACCTTCGGCCGTGTCGAATGCGGTGATGCCGCAATCGAGGGCGCGTTGGACCGTCGCTTCGGCCTCCATGGCGGAACACCTGTCGCCCCAACCTTCGCTGGGAGCTATTTGCCAGCACCCGAGAGTGATGACACTCCAGGGTTTTTCAATGTCTTTTAAAAGAAATGATTTCATATCATCGAATGATCCAAATGAATCTGCCGTGATGGTATCCCGGCCGTTCCACGCGAATGGCGCCGGATACCGGTTCGCGCTGAAAATCTAAAGTTTCAATGTGCTTCTTAAAACGCCAGGCCTGATAGCCCATCACCAGGAACATGCTCCCGGCCAGTAAAATCAAAGTGGCGATGAGAAACCCGATCAACGCCGGGAACACGAAAATCAATAGGGCGAGGGTCACCAAAGAGCCTCCAAAAATGAGGATCCCGCGTTGCAACGTTTTGTAGCCTTCCAAGAAAAGGTCTTTCGGTTGATTGAATTGGCTGAACATGATGCTCTCCTTCCGGCGAAGCGCCGGCCGGGCAACGCCCGGAGGAAAAGTAGACCTTTGCAAAACCCGAAAACTTTGAATCTCCCCCAACGTTCCAATGGGAGATCGATGTGTCCCCCCTTCTCCGAAGGGGGCTAGGGGGCTTTTTCCTTAGTGGTGTTGCCCCCATTCATGGGGCAAACTTTAAAGCCGCTCGATGAATCGAGCAACTACAAAACCACCACTTATGCAAAGCTCTCTTTGTAAAGGGGGCTGGGGAAAATTTCCCATTTGCCTGCATTTATATAAGATCGGAAACCGTGACGGTCAAGCCGTTCTCGTTTGCGCCCGGTGCGATGCTATTGCCGAAAATCAGTCTATGGAAGCCAGAAGTTTTAGAATTTTTTGGAAATCTTTTTTTTGTTGGGTGAGGGATCGCTTCCAGTTGGTCACCCGCGGGCTGGGGTGGTACAGCGGCAATAATATAAAGTCCTCCAGTGTGATAGGCCGCGCTACCGAATCGCTCAATTGGTAGCGGGTGCCGCACAGGCTATTGACCGCCGTCAATCCGACCGCGCCTAAAGTGACCACTATTTTGGGCCGCACCAGATCGAGCACGCTTTTAAAATATCCGGAGCAATTTTTGATTTCTGCGGAGGTGGGACGGCTGTTGTTGCCTTCATGCAGGGGGTTGCACAGCACCGCATTGGTGATGAAGATGTCCTGGCGGGTGAGGCCGATGTGGGCGATCAATTCTTCAAAATGATCTCCCGAGCGGTCGCCATGGAATGGAATGCCGGTCCGGCCACTGCCGAATCTACCGGGGGCTTCCGAGGCGAACAGAATTTTGGCTGAAAGGGAACCGTTGGCGGCGCTCAGGACCGCTTTCTGCTGGGTCATGCGCGGGCACACGGTACATGCGGCGGCCTGCTGACAAAGCTGGCGGAAAGCCTGTTTACGGTTTCGCATCTTTGGAACGAGGTTCAGGACCGGCGAGTTGATCCGCCTCTTCTTCCATCTCCTCATCCTCGTCCTCATCCTCGTATTCACTGGTGGTTCGGCAAATCACGAGGAAGCCCACCAACATCAGGATGCTGGCCAGGATCGTTAAAACGATGTCCATGGGGTCAATACGGTTTGACAGTGGCGAAGTAAATCATGCCGCCGCTGATGAGAAAAATAGCGATGTGCACCATCATCGCATATTTTTTTGGGAGCACGTCCTGCTTGATCTGTAAGCCGTTAAGAAATCCCAAACCAATCAGGATAAGTAGCAGGGTCAGCTTGGCATAAATCCATTTGAACTCGACGAACACCCCGGTTTTGACCGCCAGGAATACGCCGGAAAAAATGGTGACGGCCAGAATCGGGTAATAGATGAATTTGTGGATGCGGCTTTGGGTTTTTCGAAGACCCTCGCGTTCTTCGGCGGATTTCAGACGCAGGCGAAAGACCACTGTCAGGGATTGCAGAAAAAGAGTTCCCACCACGAGGGACATCGAAACCATATGCAAGGTCAAAAAGAAATTATTCAAACGGCACCGTAGGGGATAAAGGTTTTCAGGACGATTCTTCGAGAACCGGTTCGGATTTCCAGTAAGTCAGGCTGGAAACAAGCAAAGCGGTTCCGATCCCGCAGTAAATGGCGGCCACCACCAGGTACCCTCCCAGGTATTCGTTGCCCTGGCGTAAAAGGAATCCGAGTAGCATCATCGCTCCGATAAACAGATAAAACGACTTGGCATAAACATGATGAAACTTTAAAGGACCTTCTAATTTTTCGATCCGCAATTTATTGCGCTTGGCGGTTTTGGACAAGACGAATTTGCCTTTGGCCCCGCCAATGATCAGACCCGCGATGAGGGAAATAATGATGCCCTGTTGAGTCGCTTGCTGGGTTTGAATGGCCAGCTCATAAAGGCCCATCCCACGATAAATCAGGAACAGGCCGACCAACCCCCAAATGGTACCGGCCATGGCATACAACTGAGATTTACTCAAGGTATCTTCCCCGGAAATATATTAAGGATTCGTACCAGTTAGGATGCCCGCAACGGCTAAAAGGTCCTTAAAAAATCGTTCGAGACGAGAAATTTACTCTTGCGCAAACTACTTCTCGTGTTCGGTCCAGGCGATATGTTTGCCGCGCACCGGCCGGCAGGCCATTCGACCGCTTTTGCTTTTATAGAGCAAGGTCATCTTCCCGGTGGCCAGGCTGAGGGTGAAACCGTCACCGCCCACTCCATCGAGGGCCCAGACGTTGGGCAACCCGCCCTCTGGAAAAATAGAATTGAGTCCGATTTCCTTGTCGTATTTATCCTTATTGGGCTTGGTGGCATCGTACAGCCCTTCCAGCTCATACTTGTAGGGAAGCCGCCAGTCCTGATAACCGGAAAATTGATCATTATTGAGGTCCTGTGCGTACTGCTTGGCCTCATCCCAAGTGAGCCAGGCGCCTTGCGTCTGCCATGAATCTTCACGGGCCCACATCAAATCGGCCTCATGATCGGTGATGGAACCATCCTTATTGTCTACGAACCGAGCCGATGCCATTCTATCTCCTAAGCGTTAAGTGTGGCTGATGAATTGAGGTTCAGATCTTCCAGCCGGCTTTTTAATTTATGCAATCGAAAAACAGGAGGGTTGAATAATCGCGCCCGTTTTTGAATGCGGGAAAAGGACCATTTCAATAATGTGTCGGAATGCACCAGTAACCGGGTGCGCCGCAAAATTTTCCGAACGGTTTGACGCGAAATTTTTACCGGATCGTCGGATTTCAAAAGAGCTTCGTTATTGTGAAGAGTCGCCACCGTTTCCAGGGCCATCCACAACGGCCAGATACAGAAAATGCGTATGGAGGATTCGCTTTTGGGGATCGCCAGGGTGAATTTCAATGCGTCCTGCAAGTGCCCCGTGGTTTTATGCAAAAGCCTCTCAAGAATTTCCATATTCGTTTTTTCAGAAACCCCGGTATTAAAATCTTCCACCGTCAAACCCTTTTCGGTGATGAAGGATCGGGGAATGTAGGACCAGCCGCGCCCCCGATCTGCCATGATGTCTTTCGATATGTTGGTCATTTGCAAGCCGAGTCCAAACGAGACCGCGTGGGCCTGCATGATTTCCCGGTTCCGGTCAGAAAGCCCCGGCAATTCCTCGATGAATAAATTGGACAACATTTCCCCGACGGCACCCGCCACAAAATAACAATACTCTTCCAATTCCTCTTCATCTTTCAGCAGAGTGATTTCATTTGCCGTGAATTTTTCCTGAAAGAAGGCCATGCCCTGGGCCATTTGCGTTACCGAATGAATGATTTGAGCGCGGTGATTTTCCTTTAAGGTGTCGAACACCCGAAATACCCGCGGCGTTTGCATGAGAAGTTCCAAGTCGCTGGCGGAGCCGTCCACCGCCGCGCAGTCCTGAACCCATTGGCTCAGTTGCTGGGACCGCGACTCCGCATCCTGGATCAGTTTGGAGAACTGCAACAGCAGACGGATTTTGACTTTGGGTTCGAGCTTGGCGGCATCTTCGACGGTGTCAACGATTCGGCAAAACAGGTAGGCGATCAGCACACTGCGATGCAGTTCTCCTTTAAGAACTGAGATGTTCAAAGCAAAGGTTCGACTGACCTTCGGCAAAGTCTGCTGGCAATAATTCCAATCGTCCATAATTAAACTTCAAAAGGGGAAGCCCCGGTTCCTCAGATTTAAAATACAGCCACTGTAGAAAAAGGTCACCCGTCATTAATTCCCTTCAAGTCACTTGCTTGACTGCAACCCTTTGGGAATTTCCGAAACGCCAGAGAACCCGGCATTCAAGGAATGGGCAGGAAAACGGGAAGATCAGTGGGCGTCTAAATTTTCCAAACAGCCCATCTCCTGCGCAATGCTCAAGATGGCCGCATGGACTTCATTGATCACATATTCCGGCGTGCTGGTGCCCGCAGTGATTCCCACATGATTTTTATCTTTAAACCATTTTTGATCCAGCTGAGAAGAGGATTCGATGTGATGGGCCTCCACATTTCTTTCATCGCACACTTGGACCAGTTTTTTGGTGTTGGAGGAGTTGTAGCCACCGATGACGATCATCAGGTCGACCTGATCTGCCAGATCACGCACCGCGATCTGCCGGTCCCGGGTGGGCTGGCAAATGGTATTGACGAACGCCACGTCATCTACGCAGTCCATTTCCCGGATTTTTCCGACCAGGTTCTCTACTTTTTCCACCTGCTGGGTGGTTTGGCTCACGATGCCGAATTTGCGACTGCCGGTGGTTTTCAGTTTTTTCAAATCGTCCTCGTTATTGATCACGATGTACTCGTCCAGGTCGCCGACGATGCCCTTCACTTCCACATGCGATTCCTGCCCAATCACCACCGGGAAATAACCCTTTTCCACCATCGACTGGATGGTCTTGTGGACTCGCATCACCAGCGGGCAACTGGCGTCAAACACGACCAAACCGGCTTCGGCCAACTTCTTTTTTAATTTCTCGGGAGCGCCGTGTGCCGTGATCATCACTTTTTTGGTTTTGATCTGATCGATCTCATCAATGCCGTTCACCACGGAAACCCCGTTGGTTTTCAGGGACTCGTTGACCTGGTGATTGTGGACCAGTTGGCCGACGATGGTGAGGTCCGATTTGAATTGCGGTTCGAGAGCCAGGTTGATGGCGTCCTTGACCCCAAAGCAGGTGCCCAGGGCGCTGGCGAGAGATATTTTCATTGAATTTCCTTGCCGGGTGACTGATAAAATCCGTGGGTTGACGCGCACAGGGTTCACGGCAATCCAACTGTCTATAGTATCAGATCGGTGTTTATTTTTAAACGAAAAATGGCCCCGGTCGTTCCGGTCATTTTAAAAACAGGTTTTTCAATAGTTGCAAGAAGGTTTGGCGGCCGATTTCCGCAATCGATTCGGTCAGGGGAATATTTTTAGGGCACACTTCCACGCAGACCTGGGCATTGCCGCAGTGCGCGATTCCGCCCGCTCCCATCACCGCCTCCAGGCGCTCCTCCTTTTCCATGGCCCCTGTGGGATGCATGTTGAACAGACGCACCTGGCTGAAGGTGGCGGCTCCCATGAAATTATTGGTGAGGGTGAATTGCGGGCAAGCTTCCAGACAGCACCCGCAGGTCATGCACTCTGAAAGAACATAGGATTTGTCACGTTGTTTTTCAGGAATCGTCGGTCCCACTCCAATCTCATGAGTGCCGTCAATATGGATCCAGGCCTGGACCTTTTTCAGATTTTCAAACATGCGGGACCGATCCACCTGCAAATCCCGAATGAGAGGAAACTTTGACATCGGTTCCAGCACAATGGGCTGTTGCAGTTGGTCCACCAAAGCGGTGCAGGCCTGACGCACCCGGCCATTGATCACCATGGTGCAGGAGCCGCAAACTTCCTCCAAACAGTTCGATTCCCACACCACGGGTGGCACCGTTTGGTTTGACCGGTTCACCGGATTCCGGGCCACGTCCTGCAAACAGGAAATAATATTGGCGCTGGGTTTGTGCTCCAGCGTGAACTCTTCCCAATACGGTTTTGAATCGGGAGAATCCTGGCGTTTTATTTTGAGTTGAATGAGGGCTTCCATCATGGGTGCCTAATCGTATTTACGCGGCCGCGGAGTGACCAGTGAGGTGTTCACACTTTCATAACTGATCTCGGGCTGGTTGTTTTTAATTTGGGCAATGGTGGTTTTCAACCATCGCTTGTCGTTTTCCTCAAAGCGTTTCATGTAAGCCTGGTGGTCGGGGGGGAAGGCGGATTCGTCCGTCTCTCCGTATTGTTGTTGTTCAAGATAATCCACGAATTCGTGGGGGTCAAATTTAGGCGGTTGTTTCAGGTCGAATTCCGGTTTGTAATGGGCGCCTCGGAATTCGTTGCGCAACAGAGCTCCTTTCGCAATTATTTTAGCGAGATGAATCATCAGATGCAATTGATTGACGAAGCTCGGTTCCGGATTCGCCCAATCACTGGTGTCCAGGCATTGGATATCGCTGAACCGCGTCTCAATATCGGAAATCTGGCTGATGGCTTTTTCCAATTTGGAATTCTCACGAACGATCATGACGTGGGCCAGCAGAACCTCACCCAACTCTTGATGCAGTTGGTGAGGGTTCTCCTTGCCCTTCATTTTTTTTATGGCCTGGAATCGTCCTTCCCAGTTCAAACGCGCCTGGCTGAACACGGTGGTGGGAATGTCCTCATAATGCCGGGTCAAATTTTTACTGTAGTTGATCAATCCCGGACCCATCATGAGGCCGGTATAAATACAACTCAATAACGAGTTCGCGCCTAGGCGATTGGCGCCATGGTATTGATAATCGGCTTCTCCGGCGGCATACAACCCCGGGATGGAAGTCATCTGGTTGCGCGGTGATTTATGGTCGATGAGGCCGTGTCCGTCATCCTCATAGTCGGTCCAGATGCCTCCCATGGAATAGTGGACGGCGGGAAATATTTTCATCGGCACTTTCTTGGGATCGTCACCGGTGAACTTCTGGTAAATATCCAGGATGCCGCCCAGACGGTCCTCGAGGTATTCTTCCGAGTGGTGGGTGAGGTCGAGGTAGACCATGGATTTTCCGCCCACGCCGAGTTTCTGGTTGTACACGACATCGTGAATTTCCCGGCTGGCCACGTCGCGCGGCACCAGGTTGCCGAACAGGGGATGGTTTTCCTCCAGAAAGTAATAACGTTCCCCCTCCGGAATGGTCAGGGGGTCGCGCGGGTCGCCGGCCTGGCGCGGTACCCAGATACGACCGCCTTCGCCTCGTGCCGATTCGCTCATCAATCGTAATTTATCCTGTCCGGGAATAGCCGTCGGATGGATCTGGATGAACTCGCCGTTGGCGTATTTGGCGCCTTGCAGATAGGCGGACATGGCCGCGGCACCGTTGCACACGGTGGACCCGGTGGTTTTCCCATACACTTGTGAAGGCCCGCCGGTGGCCAGCACCACCGCATCGCCGCCCTCGCTGAAAATGGCTCCGGTGCGCAGATCGTGCAACACCGCGCCCCGGCACACGCCGTCCGAATCCAGCACCGCTCCCAGGTATTCGTGCCATTCCATTTTGGTGACCAGGCCGTCATGCTCGTGCTTGCGGACCTGTTCGTCCAGAGCGTAGAGCAATTGCTGGCCGGTGGTGGCCCCGGAGAAGGCGGTGCGTGAATACAGCGTGCCGCCGAACCTGCGGAATTCGAGATGTCCCTCGGGCGTCCGGTTGAAAGGCACTCCCAACCGGTCCATCAAATGAATGATGGCGGGCGCTTGAAAACACATATCGCGCACCGGCGGCTGGTGGGCCAGAAAATCACCGCCCTTGACGGTGTCGTAAAAATGAATTTCAGGGGAATCGCCTTCGCCCTTGGTGTCGATGGCGGCGTTGATGCCGCCCTGGGCACATACCGAATGCGAACGCTTCACCGCCTGGTAGGACACCAACAGCACCTCGGCCTTGGCCTCGCACAGTTTCATGGTGACGGACAGGCCGGCCAGCCCGCCGCCGATGACGATGAATCTTTTGGTGCGCTTGGCCATCAGGAGGTGCCTCCAAAAGTGGGCTGAACCGAAACCGGGTGGAGAGAAAATTCCACTACCGTGGCGATGCCCATCACGGAGAGCACCAGGCCGAACAGCATGAACGCGTATCCGGCATTGCGTTGCGCCTGCGGGCCGATCACGATGCCCCACGAAATACAGAAACCCCAGAGTCCGTTGGCGAAATGAAAAGTGGCCGACAAAATACCGATCAAATATATGGTGCGCCCGGTCCAGGTGGTGAACGTGTCGTTCATGACGTCGATCAAAAAGGGCGCCGCGTCAAACAGGTGATGACCGAACCAGAGTTTTGGCGCCACCGTGGTTCCCACATGATAGACCAGAAACACGAACACCACTCCGCCGGTCAGGCGTTGCAGGGTGTACATCCAGTTGCGCGGGTAAGAATATTTGAAAACGTTGCTCTTCGCGATGGTGGCCACGTAAAATCCCATGATCGAATGGAACAGCAGGGGAATGTAGATTACGGAAACTTCAATCCATATCAGGAAAGGCAGGTTGTTGAGCGCATCAATGCTCAGTTGGTAGGGCAGGACGCCGACCGTGCGCAGGGCGTTGAGCGAAAGGTGCAGGATCAGAAAAGCGCCGATGGGAACCAGGCCGGTCAGAGAATGAAGCTTGAGCAGGAAGTATTCGATCTGGCCTTTAGTGATTTTTCCCATTAAGAACCTTGTAGACACGGAGCTAAATCCGGTGTCCTGAAATTTAATCGCTGTCACATGGCCCAGAGGGTCTCATTAAAAAATGAGGGTCCACATCCTCGTTCATTGTATTACGTTATGGAGAACCTGCGGAAAGAAATTGGGCCGGGGCGGGGGAAAACTGGCAAAAAGTTGAATGAGAAAGAATGGGACGCCGGTTTAAAAATCGGATTCCAAAAGAGGCCGATGTTTGAAGTCGGGATTTATCGGCTTGTCACTTGAGGTGATTTTAAGGTTTTGCGGGGATTCCACAAACAAATCAACGTAACCACATTTGGCGCACACCCGGGGTTGGAGCAGTACCTTTTTTTCGATACCATGATCTTTGCGTACGACCATGATCAATTCCAGATCTTTGCTGGTGCGAAGGCCAATATCGCCCTTGAGAACACTTTTGGCGCCACATTTGCCGCAAATGTTGGGATCGCTCATACCGCACTCCTGAAAGATGGGAGGGCAATACGCCCTCACGATCTCCCCCAAAATCGTAATCAATCACTTTTGGAAGTATAGCATACAGTCCAGTGTCTGCCCAAACCCGGTTAGGGATGGGAAACGTGGACGGGCGCCGCTTCCATATAAACCGGATGCTGAATGCGTTTGCGGTTGATGATCTGGTTCAATTCCTTGCTGGCTTTGAATACCGGTTTCTTGCGGGCCGGAATATAAATTTCTTCCCCCGTGACCGGTTTTTTGCCGATGCGTGCTTCGTATTCTTTCAATTGGAAAGAACCGAATCCCTGGATAACAACCCGCTTCTCTTTTCCCAGGTTGGTCATGATGCCGTTGATGAAGGCCAGCAGATATTGGTCCGCTTCCTGGTAAGAAACATTCATTTTGCTGGCTAATTTGTTGGCGAGATCGGAGCGTATCATGATGCTGTCTTTCGTTCAGGTTAATAATCTATTGATACCACTACAAGATGCGTGCCAAAATAATTTAGCTTTGAAACTCCTTTAGTTACAATCGGTTAATAATTCAACTCCAAATATCGGAAAAGGATATGTGATATAAAAGACAAAGGGTGTCTATAAACGTGCTCCCCCCCACTAACCGGGCAAAAATCAATGTTAAAGAACCTGTTGATTTACTTGACTCATCCTCATGTTGGGGGGTGGAACTTCCAATCCCGCCAAGTTGATCAATTTAGTGAACACCTGCCGCAGTTAAAGGTGGAGGTTTGCCAAAACTTCAATGAATTCAAAGAAAAACTTCCGGAAGCGGAGGCGGTGGCAGTCTGGTTTTTCAAGCGGGAATGGCTGGACTCCGCCCTCCGGCTGAAATTAATCGCCACCCCGGCGGCGGGCACGGAATGGATCGAGCTCGCGCCGCGGCAGGGGTTGGATATTTTGCACGGTAGGTTCCACGGCATGATGATGGCCGAGAGTGTTTTGGGAGCGATGCTTTATTTTTGCAAGGCGTTTGAGTTGTCCCGGCAAATGCAGGCTCAGAAAAAATGGGCGCTGAGAGAAATTTCCGAGGAAATCACTTCCCTGCACGGGGTGCAGGTGACCATTCTGGGATTCGGCCGCATCGGTCGCACCATCGCCCAGGTTCTCAAACCGTTCGGGTGCAGAATCACCGGCATAAAAAGAAACCTCAAGGCGGAGCCGCCTGATTTTTTCGGCCCTGATGACCGGGTGGTCGCGGTGGATCAACTGGCGGAGGTTCTCAAGACTACCGATCACCTCATCCTGGTTCTGCCCGGTGGGCCTGAAACGGCGGGACTCCTCACCCGCGAGCATTTACAGTCTTTGCCGTCCCACTGCTTTCTATATAATGTGGGGCGGGGCAATGCTTACGCTGAGGAGGACCTGGTCTGCGCGTTGCGGGAAGGCCGCCTCAGGGGAGCTTATCTGGATGTGTTTGCCACTGAGCCGTTGCCGGCAACTTCCGCCTTGTGGCAAATGCCCAATGTGTTGATCCAGCCTCACCTGTCAGCGGCGTCGCCCCAGTACCTGGATCTGTTTATGAATGAACTGATTGTTAAATTGAAAGAGGGGTTATGAAAAAAAGATTCTTTTTCCTGTTAGGTGTGGTTTTGTTTACGGCGTTGTCCGGCTGTGCTGAATTGAATCAAATGGCCAAGAGCTTGGATGCCAGTTTGAAAACAGGCGGCACGGACAACACCATCGCCGGTCTCAGGGAGGCCCTGTCGGTGGCGACCGCCAATGCGGTGCTGGATGTTTCAAAAGTTAACGGCTACCTCCAGAACCAGGCGATTAAAATTCTTCTCCCGGAGGAAATCCAGAAAACCATGAGAATGGCGCGCAAAATTGGACTCGGTGGGTTGGTGGACTCTTTTGAAGAGAGCATGAATCAAGCGGCGGAAAAAGCCGCGCCTCAAGCCAGAGCCATTTTCCTCGATGCCGTCCGTAACATCACCTTCGATGACGCGCTCAAAATTTTAAAAGGAGGCGACACCGCGGCGACGGATTTTCTCAAATCAAAAACCTACCACAATATCCACGCCGCCTTTCAACCCCTCATTGCCAGGAGCATGGCGCAAGTCGGCGTCACCCGCCTGTACCAACAGGTGGTTGGGCCGGTCCAGGCCCTGCCGTTTCAGAAACCGGTGACACTCGATCTGGACGCCTACGTCACCGGCAAAGCTCTCGACGGTTTGTATTTTATGGTCGCTGAAGAGGAAAAGAAAATCCGCACCGACCCATCAGCGCGCGTCACCGCACTTTTAAAAGAGGTGTTTGGAAAAAAACGAGGGTGACCAGCGTGCCGCTGGACCCAAGAGGCTGACCGCGAAGGACGAGGCAAGAGTTTGTTGTCATGCTGAGCGGGTCGAAGCATGACCTGAATAGTTCCCCCTTCTTGAAGGGGGTTAGGGGGATTTTGCCACGGATGAACACAGATAAAGGCGGATAGTTTTATCGCTGAGTGCGCAGAGGATTTTTGATTCCAAGCTTTAGCGAAGAAGCTACTTTTACTTCGGGTCTTATTCGCTCAGCTGCAGGCTGGGGTGTTTGAGGTGGTGGTCGGTGGTTTGCTGGAACTGGTGGCCGACGTTGAGCAGGGTGGCTTCGTCGAAATGTTTGCCCATCAACTGCAGGCCGATCGGCAGGCCCGCCTCGGACAAGCCGCAGGGGATGGACATCGCCGGGATGCCCGCCAGGTTGGCGGAGATGGTGAAGATGTCCGACAGGTACATCTGCAGGGGGTCGTCCAGTTTTTCGTTAAGCTTGAATGCCGGCGCCGGTGAAATGGGCGCGACGATCACATCGCATTTCTTATAAGCCTCATCAAAGTCTTGCTTGATCAGTGTGCGGACTTTCTGGCCTTTCAAATAATAAGCGTCGTAATATCCCGAACTCAAAACGAACGTGCCCAGCAAAATGCGGCGCTTCACTTCCTCGCCGAACCCTTCTTCGCGCGTGTTGGTGTACATGTCCATCAGGTTGTCCGACTTTTCCGAGCGGAAGCCGTAGCGCACGCCGTCGTAGCGCGACAGGTTGGTGCTGGCCTCGGCACAGGCCAGAACGTAATAGGTGGCGACCGCGTACTCGGTGTGCGGCAGGGAGACTTCCACTTTTTCCATGCCCATCGACTCCAGAGATTGAATCGCGTTTTGCACGGCCCGTTCCACTTCGGGATCGATTCCCGACGTGAAGTATTCTTTGGGGATGCCCATTTTTAATCCTTTGACGGATTGGGGCAGGGCGGCGCTGTAATCCGGCACTGGCACGTCGGCGGAGGTGGTGTCCATGGGGTCGTGTCCGGCAATGACGTTCATCAGCAAGGCGGCGTCTTCGACGTTCTTGGTCATCGGCCCGATCTGGTCGAACGACGACGCGAACGCCACCAGCCCGAAGCGGGAGACCCGCCCGTAAGTCGGTTTGAGTCCGGTGATGCCGCAGAACCCCGCCGGTTGGCGGATGGAGCCGCCGGTGTCGCTTCCCAGGGCGGCGATGCATTCGTTGGCGGCGACCGCCGCGCCCGACCCGCCGCTCGACCCGCCCGGCACGCGGGTCAGGTCCCACGGGTTGTGGGTCGGGTGAAACCATGAGTTTTCGTTGGAAGAACCCATGGCGAATTCGTCCATGTTGGTTTTACCGATCAGCACGGCCCCGGCGTCTTTCAAACGTTTCACCACTGTGGCGTCGTAAGGCGAGACGAATTGTTCCAGGATGTGGGACGCGCAAGTGGTGCGCGCGCCCTGCATGCAGATCAAATCCTTGAGGGCGATGGGGATGCCGAGCAGAGGCGCGTCCTCCCCAGCTGAAATCTTTTGGTCGGCCGCTTCCGCCTGCTTCAGCGCGATGTCGCGGGTCAGATGCACATAGGCCTGCACCTGGCTGTCAAACGCGTCGATTCTTTTATAGACCGCCTGCAGGAGTTCCACCGCCGAGTATTTTTTGTCCTTCAGCTGATGCCGGGCCTGGGCAAGGGTGGGTTGAAACATGATCAGATGATCTGCGGCACTTCGTAATGGCCTTTGTCCTGGCGCGGAGCCAGAGGCAAGTACTCCGCATCGGGGAAGTTCTTTTTCAGCTCGTCTTCACGAAACACGTTTTGCAGAGGCAGGACATGCGTGGTCGGTTCCACCGCTTGCGTGTCCAACCGGTTGAGCTGGTCGATGTATTCAAGAATCCGTTCAAACTGGCCACCGAGACGGATTTTCTCATCCTCGGTGAGTTTCAGCCGGGCCAGTGTCGCGATCTTTTCAATGTCGAATGGGTTTGCAGGCATGGGAAAGTATTTTCAGGGAAGACACCGGTCAAGCCGCGTCTCCGCCGCCTTTCTTCTTTTTCTTCTTTTCTTCTTTCTTCTTTGCCATGTAGACGATCTTGGCGGCTTTACGGGTCAGCCGTTTCAATTTTTTCTTTTTACTCCGAACCTCAAGATCGTTCTTGGGATCCGACGCTTTTTTAGCGGCCTCATCGACCTTTTTCCTGGCAGTCGGGATGAGTTCTTTGAGCTTTTCAAGAGTGGGCATGCAAGCGTTCCTTATTATAAAATTTTATTGAAGGCAGGAGTTTATATCAAATTTGCCGGAGGGCCAATTAAAATTTTTAGAAGGACGGGTCCAGCAGGGGGGGCCGCCCAAAGCCCAGGCTCTAGGATTCCCAAATCACGACACAATTTCTACCTTGGTCCTTCGCTTCGTAAAGTGCCTGGTCAGCCAGTTTGATGACATCGCTGGGGTCTTTTGCGGATTTATAAGGACTGGCCAGTCCGACACTGATGGTGACCTGGACTTTTTTGCCTTTGGCTTTTATCTTTTTGCGATCACTTTTGCTGGACTTTTGTTTTTTTGAATTTGTTTTACGGATGTGAAACGCCCTTTCTTCCAGCTTGCGGCGAACCTTATTGGCAAACATGAAAGCGTCTTCGCTCCCAAAGCCCTTAAAAATGGCACAGAATTCCTAACCGCCGTACCGGTACACTTTATCTCCCAGCTCCTGATGCAGGAGGCCGCCCACCATACGGAGTACGTTGTCGCCTTCATCGTGGCCGTAGGTGTCGTTAAAAGCCTTGAAATGGTCGATGTCCATCATGGCGAGGGCGTATTCTCCTGACAGCGAGGCCAGGTATTCGTCGAGCGCCCGGCGGTTGCCGATCCCCGTAAGCTCGTCCTGGTAAACCCTTTGCCAGTACATTTTGAATATGGCATGGAGCTGAATGCCGCAGATCACGGCGAAGGCCATCACGTTGTGCAGGGTGGGTCCGCTAGCGGAGAACAACTCCTGAATAAAACCGTGCGGGACCATGCCCTCGCGGGCCGCGCTCAGCAGGGGAATCATGGTGATGCCCGTGGCAAAAATGAACGGCTTGATTTTTTTATCTTTTTCCATAGCCACGCCGACGAAGTAGAGCAGGAAAAATATTAAGGCAATCTGCGGTAGCAGGAATCCGGCGGGTAGCGGGATGATTTCCAGGGTGGCGATCTGGCCAAAGCTCACCGGACCGCGGGCCCGCCAAAGGATCAACAGGGCCAGTGGCACCAGGCTCCAACCCAGGCGTTTCAGGTTTGCTGTGTCCATGAAGCGGCTTTCCCGCAAACTGAAAATGATCACCAGCGTCAGCGGCAGGGCCAGGCTGACGATTTGGTTCAATCCCGCCGCGTCGATGTTCCAGGAAGAAAAAATGTTCGGGTAGTTCATGGCGTAGGCAATGGCCATAAACAGCATCGAGCTGAACAAAATCCGCGTTTGATTGAGTTTCCAGCCCAGAAAACCCACCAAGGCGAAACCCATGTACAACGGATAGGAAAAGCCATCCAGCACCGACTGACCCAGGGATTTATGCCATGGCGGGGAACTGAAAGTTTGCCAGAGGAGCGGAGTCAGGGCCGCGGTCAGATAGATCAAACAGGTTTTAGTCATTTTATTCAAAAAAGACTCCGCAATTTCCAGGAAATGATTTCATGCTCAATCCGGCAACAATCAGCAAG
>SMVB01279263.1_pt1 | contig 15321 bp, 13 predicted proteins | sample 2456461 | NCBI WGS metagenome assembly SMVB01 (sample SAMN11095934, study PRJNA526329) | marine sediment metagenome | biome: Marine sediment; feature: Surficial sediment; material: Deep marine sediment; isolation source: Hadal surficial sediment | place: Pacific Ocean | collected 2014-05 | depth... | reverse complement strand
GTCATCACGATGTCCTGATCTGCGTGGGCCTGTTCCAGCACGCGGAATGCCGCGTCGGGCTCGCCCATGCCGCCTTCGCCGAGCTTGGCGGTGATCTTGTAGTGCGCGAGCTGGTCGCCGACGTTCATGAGCGCGCAATGTACCGCGCCAGAGAGCGAGGCGACAAACGGCGTATGACGATGGCCCGACGGCAATAGCCCGGCGCGAATTCCGTCGCCGGCGTTCAGACCGGCGGGTCGGTACACGCTGGTTCCTGTTGGCGGGCGCCGTGGCCTGGATTTCCAAGGCAATCTGGGTTTGCTGGAACGCGGCGATGCGGCCGTACTATCCTCACGCCGTTCTCGAACCGGTGTCACCACCCAGACATCCGCAGAGCGGAGGCGTGTCATGAAGTTTCCCGTCCGCAAGCAGCCCGTGTCCATCCTGTTGGCGGCCGTCGTTCTGGTCTCCGCAGGATTGCTGGCCACCGTTGCTCCCGCCGCTCCGACCCCGTCGCTGGAGGCTGCGCAGGGCCGTTACTTTCCGCCCCGCGGCGAGTGGGAGAGTCGCTCGCCCGAGGAAATGGGAATGAACGCTGCGGCGCTGCAGGAGGCCATCGACTTCGCCAACGCGAATCAAAACCCCGGCAACCGCGACCTGGCGGTGTGGCTGAAGGAGGAGACGGGGTTTGGCAGCGAGCCGTTTTTTGCTGTACGCGGTCCCACGACGGTGAGGACGGCGATGAACGGGATCATCGTGAAGGGCGGCTACGTCGTTGCCGAGTGGGGCGATACGAGCAAGGTAGACATGACGTTCAGCGTCACCAAGACGTTCCTGTCGACGACGGCAGGGTTGGCGTTCGACCGGGGCATGATCCGCAGCGTCGAGGACTACGCGGTCGACTACATGCCCACCGATGAGCACTTCCAGACGGATCACAATCGCAAGATCACCTGGGACGACCTGTTGCGCCAAACCAGCGACTGGCGGGGGACGTTGTTCAGCATGCCGGCCTGGGCGGATCGGCCGGCGCGCCGCAGTCCTGACGGCGGCCCGGCGGCGCGGAGTGATATCCAGAACGTTCCGCTCTCCGAGCCCGGCACCGTCTACGAGTACAACGACGTGCGCGTGAACCTGCTGTCGCTCGTGACGGTGAACGTATGGCGCCGCCCGCTGCCGCAGGTGCTGCGCGAGTACGTCATGGACCCGATAGGCGCGTCGAACACATGGCGTTGGCATGGCTACCGCGATTCGTGGGTCGACATCGACGGGCAGCGGATGCAGAACGTCAGCGGCGGCGGCCACTGGGGCGGCGGTATGCACATCAACGCCTACGACATGGCCCGCTTCGGTTACCTCTTTGCCAACGACGGGGCATGGGACGGGCAGCGGGTCATCTCCGAAGAGTGGATCGAGATGGCGCGCACACCCGGGCCCGCCAACCCGACCTACGGCTTCATGAACTGGGGCCTCAACCGGGACGTCGAGCGTAACGGCGAGATGCGGCGCTCGGTTCCGCTGGCGCCCGAGACAGCGGTTACGTTCAGCGGAGCCGGCAGCAACCTGATCTTCATCGACAAGGAGCACGACCTCGTTGTCGTCGTGCGCTGGATCTCGGGCGGTTCCGGCGAGTTCTTCGGCAGGGTGATTTCGGCGATCGAGGGTAGTTGAGCCGCGTACGGGAGGTCCGTTTCAGTCTCGCAGAGTGAGGGAGGGATCGAATGATCGTTCGAGTTGCATCGTTCGCGCTCGTTGCGTTGTCCGTGTTTTTCGCCGGCGGTGGTCTCACCCCCGTCGACGCAGCATCGACGGCGGCGCCGGCGCGCGAGCCCGCCGGCCACGCCGCACCCATTCCGGCGACGACCGAAGTGAGCGCCCAGGAAGAAACAGAGTTGCGCGAATGGAATCATCGAATTCGTCGCGAGAAGTTCGACATGGTCCTGCCCGAGGTCATGAGGAAGAACGATGTCGACATGTGGATTCATGTGATGAGAGAGGGCGTTCCGGATCCATTCGGAGCCGAAGACCTGGGGAGTACCTCCGGTGTTTTCGTCTTCACCGACCGCGGCGGTGAGCGGGTCGAACGGGCCGTTCTCGGCCGTCGATGGGGAGATTCCCATGCGGCGGAAACGTGGCGCGTCACCTGGGAGACCCGGCTGGTCGAGGAGTCAGGGGCCTACGACATCATTGATGACCCGGTTCTGGTGAAGCAGCCGCCCGGGGGGCCGGAAACCGAGTATGACTACCGATTCGAGGGCCTCAGAGAATTCGTCGAGGAGCGTGATCCCGAGCGCATCGCGTTGAATTTCATCTTCGAGCTGGGCCCGTATCCGACAACGACGAGAGCGCGAGACGGCCTCTCCCATACCGACTACCTCCTGCTGGTGCAGGAGCTCGGCGAGCGATACGCCGACCGGATCGTCTCGTCGGAATCCCTGATCATGGAGTACGTCGCGACGCCGGTGCCGAGCGAGGTCGAGCTTCTCAAGAAGATGCGCGCCGACGAGGTCGAGCGCGTCACGAGGGCTTTCGAGCGGATCGTCCCGGGCACGACCAGGAATCGCGACGTGGGGCTGACCGTTTTCCGTCGTCGAGGCGTCGGAGTATCGCAGAGGGGACGCACTCCCGGGCACGAGAATGTCGTGATCGAAGGGGGCGACATCGTTGCCGCGCCGAGCCAGGGAATGTACGCCTACGTGCTCCGTGAAGGAGAGGCGGAACCGCCTCCGGAGATCGACGAGATCTGGGCGAAGTATCGAAGGATCGACGAGATCCTGGCCGAGAACGTCAAGGTAGGACTCACGGGCCGGGAGATCGTCGAGAACTACACGGGCGTTCTCGAAAGGGAAGGGATCATCCTCCGCGACGTCCAGTTGCACTTGTTCGCGCCGAGGAATGATTTCTCGGCGTACACTGCCGCCTTCGAACCCGGAAGGACCCACCTCAACATCGACCTCCACGCCATGGCGAAGGGAGCCCGGGAGAGGAAGTTCGAGAATTACTTCGGCCCCAGGATCGGCTCGAACGGTCCCGAATGGATGTGGGACATACCACTGCCGCCAAACCACCACTTCGTGCTCGAGTACTTCATCTATATGCCGTGGCCCTCGAGCGAATACGACAACCAGTACTTATTCTGGTGGGATCACGAGCAGGCCATCACTACCGAGAGCGGCGTCGAGTATTTGTCACCGCCGCAAGAGGAGCTTCATCTCATCAGATGATGCCGCGTGTACGATGCCCCACGTGTACGCCGAAGCCCATTCTCTGAAAGAAGGACCCTTCCAGCCCCGCTATCACCGTGTCGTCGATGACTCGTGCGGCCTGCTTGCCTTCGTGGTGATCGACGACACGTCGCTTGGCCCCGCCTGTGGCGGCATTCGCACGCGGGTGTACGCCAACGAGAACGAGGCGCTGGAAGAGGGCCGCGCCCTGGCGCGCTCGATGACCTACAAGTGCGCCCTCGCCGCGCTGCCGGCCGGCGGCGGCAAGGGCGTCGTGATGCTCTCACCGGAAACTGAGCGCGAGAGGGCGTTCGAGCGTCTCGGACAGTTCATCGACAGCCTCGGTGGCGAATTCCTCACCGCCGGCGACCTCGGGACCACCGCGGAGGATCTTGACGCCATGGCGCGCCACACCGAGCACGTGTACACCGACGAGGTCGGCATGGCCGACGCGGTGGGGCGTGGTTGCCTGCGCGCCATGGAAGGCAGTCTGTCGGTGCTCGATGGCGACGCTTTCGACGGCAGCCTTGCCGGATTGTCGGTGGCGGTGCAGGGATGCGGCACCGTGGGCGCTGCCGTTGCCGCGGCCTGCGCGGAAGCCGGCGCCGATGTCGTGGTCGCAGACCTCGACGACGAGCTTGCGGCCCGGGTGGCCGAACAAATCGGCGCTCGAACGTGCGCCGCCGACTCCCTATTCACCGAGGCCGTGGACGTGCTGTCCCCATGTGCGGTGGGCGGCGTGGTGAACGAGCAAACCGCTGTCGAGCTGAACGCTCGCGTGGTGTGCGGTGCGGCCAACAACATTCTCGCCGCAGAGGCAGCCGAGGACACGCTGCGCGAACGCGGCATCTTGTATGTTCCGTCGCCGCTGTCCTCGGCCGGGGCAGTTGTCGAGGGCGTCGGGAAAATGATCCTCGGGCTCGCCGACTGCACCGAGTTGATCGACAAGATCGGGGTTACCACGCAGCGCGTTCTCGAAGAGGCCCTCAGCAGCAGCCGGCGCGCCGGGGAAGTGGCGCGGCACCTGGCGCAAACGCGGATCAATGCAGCTAGAGTTCCCTCACCATGAACGCGGGGGACCAACTCGGCCCGTACAAGATCATCGAGCAGCTCGGCGTGGGCGGCATGGGCGAGGTGTATCTCGGCGAGGACACGCGGCTTGGTCGCAAGGTGGCGATCAAGGTGCTGCCGGCCGAGTTCGCCGGCGATCCCGAGAGGCTGGCGCGCTTCGAGCAGGAGGCGCGGGCCGCGGCCGCCCTGAACCATCCTCATATTGCGGCGGTGTTCGACGTCGGGGCGGAGGTGGTGGAAGGTAGGGTGGCCGGCGACGGAACCACCACCCACTTCATCGTCCAGGAGTATCTGGAGGGGGAAGCGCTCGATGCGACGCTCGCGCAAGGAGCGCTATCCTTCAAAAAGGCCGTGAACGTCGCTACCGAGGTTGCCGAGGCGCTCGCGGTTGCCCATCGCGCCGGTATCGTGCACCGCGATCTCAAACCGGCAAACGTCTTCATCACCAGGGACGGCCACGCCAAGGTTCTGGACTTCGGGCTCGCCAAGCTCACCGAGGCGGCCGTCGGCGCCGCCGACATGTCGATGTCGCCAACAATGCTCGGCACGATGGCCGGGCAGGTGATGGGAACGCCCGGCTACATGGCGCCCGAGCAAGTCGAAGGCAAGACCGTCGATCACCGCGCCGACATTTTCGCCTTTGGTTGCCTGCTGTACGAAATGATGGTCGGTGCCAAGGCGTTCGGCGGCCAGAGTGTGCCGGACACGTTGGCGAAGATCCTCCACGAGGATCCCGCCGAGCTGGTGCAGCCGACGGGCAAGATGCCCGACGAGCTCGCCCGCATCGCGCGAAAATGTCTGGCCAAGGAGCCGGAAAGCCGCTACCAGCACGCCGACGACCTAGTGGTCGATGTGCGGGCGGCTGCGCCGGATCAGACGACGGCGCCTGCTGGGGCTATGGACCCGGCCGCGCAGCCTGCGTCCTCGGCTGCGGCCACGGCCGGCGGATCGGAAGCAACCGCGGCCGCTGCGCGGCCCACCGCGCTGCCCTGGGCAATCGCCGCCATCGCGATCGTTATCGCTATCGCTATCGGGGCGTGGGCACTGCGTCCGTCCGGCTCTACCGGCACCGAGATCGTCCGTTTCTCGATCGATCGAGGCGAGCTGGAAACCTCGAACTACCTGTCACCACCATTTGCCGTGTCACCGGACGGCCGCACGATCGTGTACGTGGCGGCAAGCGGCGACGGAGAACAACTCTTCCGCCGCCGCGTCGACGAACTCGAGGGCACGCCCATTCCCGATTCGCTCGGTGCTCGCGGGCCGTTCTTTTCGCCCGACGGTAATCACATCGGGTTTTTCGGTGACGGTGAGCTCAAGCGGGTCGCCGTTGCGGGCGGGCAGCCGACCACAGTTTGTCAGGTTGCGTCGGTTAACGGCTCGGCTGTTTGGACCGAAGACGATCAGATCATCTTCGGGCTGCGGGCGGTGAACTCGGGGTTGCTCGAGGTTTCCGCCGGCGGCGGAGTACCGGCGCCGCTCACGACGCTTGACACCGGCAGCGGTGAAAGCCAGCATGCGAGCCCGCAGTTGTGGCCGGGTGGTCGAGTCTCGTTCGATGCGTATAGCCCGAGCGGGCGAGAACTTCAGGTCGTGGCGCGGGCGTCGGGGGAGGTCACCACGGTCGGGCCGGTGGGGCGGTACCACGCCGGCACCCAACAACTTCTGTTTGTCGACGGCCAGCAGCTCTTTGCCCAGCCGTTCGACGTCGATCGGCTGAGCCTCTCCGGAACCCGTGTCCAGCTACTCGACGGGGTGATTCACGTCGCTTTTTCGGCCGGCGGAACGTTGTTGTATTCCGATGGCGTCGACCCAGCCGTGGGAATGGCGATCGTCAAGATCGATCGTCGCGGCCGGGTTGAAGAGCTGCCCGGCCTCCTTCTCGGCGACTTCACGCTTCCTGTGTTGTCGCCCGACGGCACGCGTCTGGCGTTCACCGAGGGTTGGATCGCCGGGTCCACAGCAACCAGCTTCATCGGCCTGTATGACCTCGAGCGCGGCGCGCTGACGCGCCACGTTGTCGATGGGTTCGGAGCGCAATGGGGAGCCGACAGCCAGAGCATCGTCTTCTCGAGCGGGAACACGCTGCGCTGGCAACCGCTCGAGAATGCGGAGACGTTGCGGGAGCTCGTATCTGGTACCGAAGGCAGCCTGTGGACAACGGATGTTTCGCCCAACGGCCGGGTGATTGCGTATTACGAGATTCACCCCGACACCGGGCGCGATATCTGGACCGTGGAGATCGATGGCGACACCGAACCGGTGCCGTTTCTGGTAACCGCCGCCAGCGAACGTTCGGCCGTCTTTTCACCCGATGGTCACTGGATCGCCTACATGTCCGATGCCGGCGGCCAGGAGGAGGTGTACGTGCGGCCGTTCCCCGCCGGCGGCGCCGAGATCCAGGTGTCGATCGGCGGTGGTCGCGAGCCGCGCTGGTCGGCCGACGGAACCGAGATCTTCTATCGGCAGGGGAGGGGGATGTACGCCGTGTCGGTCACTACAAAGCCGGAGTTCCGGGTGGGCGACCCCGACCTGCTGTTCCAGGGCGTTTTCTTGGTGCAGCCTGGCGGCCGCAACGCCACCTACGATGTGGACGCTGATGGCAACTTCTACATGACCCTGCGTCCGGAAGGCGGCGAGCGCGTCAATGTGGTCCTGAACTGGGACCGGGAGCTCGAGCGGCTGCTTGCTGGTCAGCGATGATGTTTCGCGACACTCCGGCGGCAGCCAGGGTTCGTGCCGCCGCCGTTGCTCTAGCCATCATGACCTTGGGTGCTCCAAGCGCCACCGCCCAGGACCGGCCCAACATCATCATCATCATCCTGGCCGACGACATGGGTTACGGAGATCCCGGCAGCAACAATCCCGGGTCGAAGATCGCTACTCCCCATATCGATTCGATCGCGGCCGCCGGCATGCGATTTACCGACGCCCACGCGCCGGGGCCGCTGTGCCACATGTCGCGATACGGCCTGATGACCGGTGAGTATCCCTTCCGTACGAACGTCTCCCTTTGGCGCGAGCAGCCCGTCATTGACGAGGGCCGGATGACGATCGCGTCGCTGCTCGCGCTGCACGGTTATCGCACCGCGATGGTCGGCAAATGGCACCTCGGCTTTTTCGAGGACGGCTACGACAAGCCGCTTCCCGGAGGGCCGGTCGACCGGGGCTTCGACAGCTTCTTCGGAATCCGCGCGTCAACCGACATTCCACCCTACTTCTACATCCGCGGCGATCGAGGTCATCGCCGATCATTCGGATGCCGGCGCCGCCGACCCTCTCATGCTCTACCTTGCTTTCCCGGCCCCGCACACGCCCTGGTTGCCTTCCAGCGAGTTTGAAGGCAGCAGCGGCGCGGCAATGTACGGTGACTTCACTTCCATGGTCGACGCGATGGTTGGACGCGTCCTCGAGGCCCTGGAAGACGCGCAGATGGTCGACAACACGCTCGTCATGTTCTCCTCCGACAACGGCCCGGTCTGGTACGAGGAAGACGTGGACCGTTTCGGCCACGATTCCTCCGGCGGTCTGCGCGGCATGAAGGCTGACGCGTGGGAAGCAGGCCATCGGGTACCGTTCTTCGTGCGTTGGCCGGGCAAGGTCGGGGCCGGCACCGTCAGCCACCAGACAATCGCCTTTACCGATTTACTGGCAACGTTCGCCGCGATCGTCGGCACCGAATTGCCCGTCGACGCCGGCCCCGACGGGTTGAACCCTCCGAGCGTGGGCCAAGAGGTCAGCTCTACAACCTCGACGACGACCTGGGCGAAACGCACAACCTCTACCAGGCCAACCCGCAAATCGTCGAGGAGCTCCGCAATCTGCTCGCCAAGGTTCGATCCGAAGGTAGAAGTCGATCAGCCGAAGCGCGCTGACAACCCCACGCCGCAAGGGTCCCGCTGCGGTTGTCCCGATGGTCGGAGCCGTCTACCGGCGCTTCGCCGCGATCGAAAAACTGTCGACCACCGCCCCATCCTCGTCGGTGACCGTAACGAGCAGCTCGCCGGCCGTCACGTCGACACGCGTCGTGTTGGCCTGCCCGGTGATGACGATCGGGTAGGCGTGCTCGCCTTCTTCGGGGTCATGCCGTGCGAAGCGGTGGGTGTGGCCGTTGAGCACCAGGTCTACGCCGGCCTCGTTGAAAATCTCGTTCCACATCTCGCGCACGTGCAGCGTTCCGTGCGCGTCGCGGGTGCCATAAGGCGGGATGTGAAACAACGCCACGACGAAGGTCGCCTCCTGGGCCGCGGCGCTGCCCAGATCCGCGGCCAACCACTCGGCCTGTTGCCGGCGGTACTCGTCGAAATCGACGAGGCCGGCGTACACCGGGTGGGCGTCCTCCTTGTCCTCGCCGGAATCGAGCACGACGAAGTGCACCGGGCCATGGTTGAAGGAGTAGTAGTACTCGCCGCTGGTCGTCGGAAAGAAGTCGTAGAGAGCGCGGGCGTACTTGCCGCGGGTCTCGTGATTGCCGCGCACCAGGACGAGCGGGGTCTCGCCGGCGAAGTTGTCGACCGAGACGTCGAGGAAGCCGTCGAAGATCTGTGCGTCGTCCTCGTAGTAGTGAATCGAATCGCCGGTGTAGAACATCAGGTCGACGGCGTCCCACGAGATGGCCCGGAGCTTGGCGTCGAGGCGCTCGGCGTCCTCGTGGATGTCGCTGAGCACGGCGAATGAAAACGACTCCTTGGCGCGGTCCAGCGTCGTGAAGCTGTACACCTCGCTCACGACGCTCGCACCGAAGGTGACCTCATAGGGTTTGAGCTCGACGACCTGCTTCGAGAAGGCGCGGTAGCGGTACTCCTGGCCGGGCTCGAGCCCCTCGATCAGAACTTGGTGAAGCGTGGTGTCGGCGTCGATGAGCCCGTGGCGGCTGGGGCGGGCGGTGCGGACGACCGAACCGTAGGTCGGGAAGCTGCCCAGGTTCGAGGCGTCGCCGTACTCGACCCATGAAACGCTCTGGTCGCTGGTGACCCACACGATCATCACGGAGGATTCGGTCAGTTGCTGCAGGTAGGGGCCGTGGGCAATCGCCGGCCTCTCCTGCTGGCCCGCCGCGCCGGTCGCGGCGACCAGGAGCATCGCGATCAGGGTCAACAAAGTCGGCCGAACGTGGCGCATGCGCAGAGCTCCCGAACCCGTGGAGGTTCTCGTTTCCGTCCTCGAGCCGGAACATCGAACCCGCGTGGACGTTGCGGGGACTATAGAACTCGATGGTCTTGGCGTCGAAAAACACTTGTCCGAGGCCAATTTCACCGCTGTTGATGTGGCGGTCGTGAGCGAGCCCGTGACCGTCTCATCAAGAGTAGACGTTGATCCCGTGGATGAGTTCACCGTCTCAAGGTACTGTCAACTCATAGTTGACATATGTCAACTGAGGATTCACATTTCAAGTGATCCTGACCTGGCGGCACAAGGGCCTGAATGAGCTATTCACCTTCGAGTTTCGAGACGGTGACGCTCTGGCCGCGGACCTGGAGCAATATCACTGATGGCGCGCCGTAGGCATCGGAGACCCAGAGTGCCGAGCCATCCGGGCGAGCTGCTGCGTGAGGTTGTGCTCCCGGCGATGTCGGTGAGCATCACCCAGGCAGCCCGCGAGATGGGGGTCAGTCGTCAGCAGCTCTACATGATCCTGCGCGAGGAGCGTGCGATCACCGCAGAGATGGCGACGCGCCTCGGCAAGTACTGCGGCAACGGCGCCGAGCTGTGGCTCAACATGCAGAATGCGCGAGATCTTTGGTGTGCTCGGCGAACGCTCGCCGACGAGATCGCGATGATACCGACGCGAGCGGCGGGGTAGTGGAAATGACGCTAGCTTATCTGCCCCGATCTTCTGGCTTCGTGCCGGACGTCGGGGTTTATTCTTCCCGCCGACGATCGCGCCGGCCCGGCCCGCTCCGACGAGGGTGATGGTCTTCGTCGACGCGTAGAATCTCTATCACCGTTGCCGCGACCATTTCGGCCATCCGTGGGTTCATCCACGCTCCCTCGCGGATGTGCTGGTTGCCGAGGACCGTGCCAAACAGGGCGACACCCATGTGCTTGCGGGCGTGCCTACACCGGAATTCACGACGCCAACCGCCACCCGCGTGGGCATTCGCTCATGGTGGATCGCCTCTCCGCGTACGAGGCTGCCAAGGGGAACACGCTGCTGGTCGGGGCTCCCAACGACGACAATCTCGGCTCGGTCTATGTCTTCGCCCGCGATGGCTCCGGCGACTGGGCGGAGCGGCAAAAGCTCACCGCTTCCGACGGACTTCCGGGCGACTTCTTCGGAGACGTGGTTGCCATCGACGGCGACACGGCGGTCGTGGGCGCGTTTCTCAACGATGACCAAGGGGGCAGCGCGGGAGCGGCGTATGTGTTCGGCCGCGATCCGGTCACGGGGGTGTTCACGGAGACCCAAAAGCTGCTGGCGTCCGACGGCCCGGGCGCCGTCCATTCGGCGACCTCGCGCCCTTCACACTTTGGGCAACGGCCCAGGTCGCTGTCGTAGCCGGGATCGCCGACAGGGCCGTCTTCGCCCTGGTGGCCGGTGAGCACGTCGACGAGCTCGCGGCAGTCGCGGCAGATCATGGTGTGGACGACGGCGATCATGCCGACATCGCGGCCGCCGGATACGTGGGCCGTGTAGCTGCAGGCTTGGCAGGTGAAGTCGTAGGTCGTTCCCATGGGCGTGACCGTCTAACTAGATGTGGACTTCACGGGATGTTGTCAGGAAACGAGCGGCCCGCTAGTCCCACCGCGCGTCGCAACCCAACCCGACGGCCTCGTCCGCAGCGGTCTCCGCCTCATCGGGCGGCAGACGATCCGCTTCAAGAACCCCCGGCCGAAGGAAACAGGCGTGACCTCGGTGCGGTCCGGCGCGGTGATCTAGGCGCTGCGGCATCTGGGCCGGCGCGCCGTCGACCAGCAGGTCATCGAGACGCTGAGGCGCCTGCTGAGCGACGATGAAAAGCGCGATCTCGTGCGCGATGCGCGCCAATCGGTCGATTGGATCTACGCCGCCGCCCGCGACATAGCCGGCGAGTCAGGCTGATGGATACCGTCGCGAACATGTCGGCTGAAGAACGTGCGGAGCTCTTCCGAGAGACCGGCGAGTAAATGGGTCTGTCGGGGGCCCGTTGCTAGACGACATTTCTCGTAAAGGTAGGTGTCGTCTTAGCTCGTAGAGGTAGGTGTCGCTTGACACCTGTAGGCGCAGGCGCGGACCAGCGGCGAGCTGAGTAACATAGCAACATAACGTTGTAAGAAAATCGTGTTTCTGCGATGATCATCGCATGACACCCGTACCGGCTCTCGAACTCTCCCCGCTCATCCGGCAGCTCCGCGAAGTAGCCGGCCTCACGCAAGCCGAGCTTGCCGAGCGTGTCGGCACGACACAGTCGGTGATCAGCCGGCTGGAGAGCGACGACTACGAGGGGCACTCTCTGTCGATGTTGAACCGCATCGGGGCTGCCTTGAATTGCCGGCTCACCGTGGGGTTGACTCCGGAGAGATCCGAGATGGCGACGGTACGCGAGAGCGCGCCCACGTACGGTGCCGGCGCGGCTTCCACCTCGGACGCATCGGATCGTTCGCTGTCCCACGACGAGCTCGACCGGATCGCCGAGCGCCTGGCACAGCGCTTTCACCAGCAGGGCGTTACCAAGGCCGATGTGAAGGAAGCGCTCCGCTGGGCCCGCGGCGCTGCGGAGGGGCGTGCCCTGGGGCGCCTTCGGGGCGCGATCAAAGTGGGCGCCGGCAGCACGGTGGACGACGTTCGACGTGCCCGGGCGCAACGCGGCCGCGATATCGCGCGGACGCAATGAAGCGTATCGGTGTCGACACCAACGTCATCCTGTCGCTGGTCACCGACCGTGATCCGAGTCAACAGGAGCGCGCGGCGGGATTGTTCGCCGCTGCGCTTGCCGGCGAGCACGTCGTGGTCGTCCATCAAACGGTGATCAGCGAGGTGGCGTACGTCATGTGCAGCTTCTACGGCACCAGGCCGGGGAAAGTGCGCGCGGCGTTGCGCGACGTCTTGGCGCTGCCGGGTGTTGTTGCGATTGACGCGCTTGATTGGTCGGAGGTGTGGAAGCTATGGCCCCGAAGCGTCAAGGACTTCGGCGACGCGTGCCTTGCGGCAGTGGGGAAATCCGATGCCTTCGACGCCTTGGCGACCTTCGATGTGGCGTTCTCGAAGCGCCTGCGAAGACAAGGTCTGTCGACGTACTGGTAACAACGCCGTCAACGCAGATGCTCCTCGGCGTACAACGTCAGCTCGATGAGCCGTTCGAGCATCTCGTTGACCGGGGCGCCGGGGAAGTTTTTGAGCACCATCTCCTTGGCGAAGAGGCGTACCAGATAGCGGAGCTTGAGCGCCCGGGTACGTGCCGCGTAGACGTAGTCGCGATGGCCGCTGTTGACGACGATGACGTTGTGCTCGCCGTCGTACCGCGAGCGCCATAGCTTGCCGGGGGCGTTCTGGAGCGTGTAGCCGGGCAGGCCACGGCGGCTGCCGGCGTCGGTGCGGGAGGGCGGCAGGATGCTGTCGGTCACGGTGACGAGCGCCTCGGCTGCGCAGGTCGTGGTGGCGGGGTCGTCGCCCGGCCGCTGCTGCGATGCGGTTACGCGGATGCGCAGCAGGCAGGGCTCGCCGGTGGCATGCAGGGTGACGAACTCGCCGTCTTCGGGCTCGAGGCGGCCGTCGCCCTCCAGCACGCGCCAGGCGTACACGATGCCGCCTTCGATGTGACGCTTGCTCTTGTCGCGCGCGATCGCCCGCAGCGTGCGCGACTTGTCCACGGGAAGCGTGCAGGAGGCCGGTGAAATGCGCACGGAATGGAGCGGCCCGGCGTACTCGAAGAAGCTCTTTTGCGGCGGCGCCTCTCGCTCCACGGCGACCCCGGGCACGTCGTCTTGACCGTCGCTCGGGGCGCCCTGGGCGGCGGCCGCCTTGCGCCGCACGGTGATCTCGAAGAAGTCGTACTCCTCGCTGGGCAGGGCGAGCATGGCTTCCCGGAAGGCGCGCTGGATGGCCCGCAGGGTGTCGCGCGTCGCCTGTTCTTCCTCGGCGCGCCGCTGCTCCTCGATGACCTCACGCAGCCGCTCGGCGAGCGGCTCGATCGCCGCGGCGAACGCCTCGAAGGCGGCATCGCGAACCACGCCGGTGCGCGTCGTGGGGGTGACGCTCAGGAAGGGCGCGTCGATGACGCCCTGCAGGTAGCCGTCGGTCCACGGGCTGCGGTCGAAGAAATCGAGCCCCGCGAGCTCTGCCACCATGCGGGTGCCGTTGCGGTACAGGCCCACGGCGTTGTCCGCCGCCGGCTCGCTGAGGTAGAGCTCCACGTACACGTCGCCGTGCACGGTGCGCACCGCCGGCAACTCATGCAGCAGTCGCCCGGTGAACTGGCGTGGCTCCACGGTGAACTGCTTGCGCGCCGTGCGGTCCACGACCCGCACCCGCACACCCGATTCGCGGATACGCTCGCGCAGCTCGGCGGCCAGATACCACTGGATCTTCTCGCCCGAAAGCTGTCGAATTCCCGGCAGCAACGGCTGGATCTTCAGGCGGGTGCCGGGCTCCGCGTGCAGGATGCGACGCCGCACCACCGCGTAGCGCGGATCCCCCTTGCGCATGCGCATCTCGTAGGTGCGCCCGTCGGCTGCCGATGAGCTCATGGCGAGCTGCTCGCCGACGGTCCAGAACGACAGCAATCCGATGCCGAACTCGCCCTGGATGCCACGCGCCCCTCGCGCCCGCAGGCTCCGCTTGATGGAGTCGCAGATGTGTGTGGCGACGTAGTGGAAGTCGGGCTCGCCGGCCTCGTTGCGGCGCACGCCCTCACCGTCGTCGCTCACCGTCAGGTACTGCTGCCCGCCCTGACGGCCGCGCGTGATGGTCACGTTGCGCGCCCCGGCGTCGATGGAGTTCTCGACGAACTCCGCCACGGCCTTCAGTGGGTTGTCCTGCGACAGAGCGATGATGGTGATGGCGTTCCAGTCGTCGCCGATGCGCAGCTTGCCACCGACTCTCGGCTTTTTTTGCTTGCGCGGCACGGCACCGTCCATCCGTTGGGTTCCCCGGGGGGAAGGAAGATAACAGGGGGAGCACGATCAGCACCAAAGGGAACGGCGCCCGGGTGCCGCAGAGCCTCAGAGCGAGCGGGGCAGGGAGGCCGCGGCGCCGACGTTGTTTAGGGACGAGGGGTAGGGCGAGAATCGCTGGCGCCTTGGCCGTCTCAGCTGGTTATGAGTCGGCTTCCAAACAGAGACGCATGGATCGCTCAGCGGGTCCTTTTCGGCCGAGCCGGCACGGCGATCAAGTTCAAAGATCTGCGCCGGCTTCTTGTCAGCCTTGGATTCACTGAGCGAACGAAGGGGAGCCACCACATCTTCTCGAAGACCGGCGTCGATGAGCTGATCAACCTGCAGCGCGATGGAAACAACGCGAAGGCCTACCAGGTCCGCCAGGTGCGTGCGATTCTGAAGCGGTATGACCTGGCTGGAGGCAGCTGATGCACAAGTACGGAATCGACATCTACTGGAGCCACGACGACGACCTTTTCGTCGCGGAAGTCCCGGAGCTCGCTGGATGCATGGCGCACGGAGATTCACCGGCCACTGCTCTGGCCGCCGCCGCGGCGGCCATCGATCTGTGGCTGGAGACCGCCAAGCAGATCGGTCGCGAAGTTCCGCAGCCCAAGGGGAGACGCGGACAACTCGTTTGAGTTCGACGACTGGGCGAAAAAGTCTTGCGTTCTCCGCTGAAGTGCCTTCGCCATGAACGCAGGGGACCAACTCGGCCATTACGAAATCATTGAGCTGCTCGGGGCGCGAGCGGTGCCGGGATCGGCTGGTGGATCGACTTCTACAACGAGCGCAGACCAAACTCATCGCTCAACGACCGGACGCCCGACGAGGCGTACACTGGCGACGCGGCTGACCGGAGCCCGGGGCTACGCCCGGTCTCCCGTCAGCTCCAGGCAGCTTGAATCATGACCCCGGATTCCACCTTAACTGTGACCAAAACCTGTCCAAAGAATGCGGTCCACCTCTCCTC
>SMVB01008885.1_pt1 | contig 15335 bp, 11 predicted proteins | sample 2456461 | NCBI WGS metagenome assembly SMVB01 (sample SAMN11095934, study PRJNA526329) | marine sediment metagenome | biome: Marine sediment; feature: Surficial sediment; material: Deep marine sediment; isolation source: Hadal surficial sediment | place: Pacific Ocean | collected 2014-05 | depth... | reverse complement strand
TATTGCCCAGGAATCGTACCTCCCCGACGATACAGATCTACAAAGTCCACCTGGGGATCGGTCGAGAAGGTGATAAAAACATTTGCGCGGTTCCGGGTCACCGTGGTCTCGTTGGGAGCCGTTGGAGAAAGCGGGCTTATGGTCCCGGTCACGCTGTTTCGGTAGACGAATCGCCAGTCGTAGTCTCCCTTCAGCCTGAAGGACACACCACCGACCATCTTGCCATCGTCGATGTTGACTACCACATCTCCACATTCAGTGGCTTCTACGACGACCCTGAAGGCTTTAACGTCTGCCCAGGTGGTCGATTCACCACCGACCTTCTGGAAGTCTCGTTTCGGGATGAAGACCTCGGTCCACTGGTTCTCACCACCAACGGCCGAGAGGAAATTGAAAGATTCGAGACTGGTAGATTCGAGAGTGGTGTCGTCTACCGATTGAATGTCGTCGTCTTCGGTCAGGAATGCCTCATCCAGGGCAAATTCCCGCAACCCTCCGTCCCGGCCTTCCTTGGAGGTCGCATCGAAGTCCAAGACGCGAGTGAAATCATTGGGTGCAACCGATTTGGTGTAGTAATTCTGCGTGAAATCATTCACGCTTGGGTCGATATCAAAGAGCAACCGGATCTCTCTCAGGTTCTTGGGAATGTCGATCTTGAGGAAGAAGTGAATAAAATCCTGGTCGTCACTGTCACCTGGAGTGCTGAACTCATCCAGGTCGATCACGATGCTTTTACTCGCCGTACCCCGAGCCAGCTTAGCGACTTCGATCTTCATGGAGAAGGTTCCCTGACGAGGATCGGTTCCATCATCGGACAGGACCGCATCTACAGGTGTATAGGACGAAGCATCTTCAAACTCGTCGATGGTCTTGAACTGCTGCGTTCCCTCTACGGCCGATGCTTCTACCGCCGAACCAGCGATTCCAAAACGGAAGGTGTCGGTCCCATTGTCCTTGATGCGCTTGTTCGGCTCGAAAGCGATCATATCGGGAACGGGCGAGTTGTTGATCTTGTAATCGGTAAAGACCACCGGACCCCCGGAATGACCCGTTGAGATCGAAACGAAGTCGCGGAAGATCTCCGTGCCGGCGGCTTGATAGTTGATCCCTGCCCCGGACACGATCTGACGGGCCAGGGAATGAACCACATCGGGGGCTGCGGGGATCGCCGTGACGTTCTGCTTGACGCTCCCCGCACGAGTCTCAATGAAGCCTGTACGCCTGGAGGTCATGTTCTTCAGACGGACGTAGTGACCCTCTTCGATCACATCTCCCGGCCGGGACAGCGTGAGTCCTAAATTCTCCAGGTCAATAGGCTGGCTGCGTTCTTCAGTCGCCACTAGGTGGTTTGTCTCCGTTGGTTTGCTGCGCTGGCTGTCCAGCAGCCTTCTGAAGTTCTTCTGCGGTGATCTCCCGGACGAACATCTTCTCGGGATCCTGCATATCCAGACCCAACTTCATTCCTTTGGGAATCCCTAACTCCCCCCTGAGTACGTTGACGGTATCCAGCAGTTCGCGGCCGTGGTGCCTCTTGAGCGTGTTGACCATATCGCTGATCTCTTTGTTCTGCTGGCCCACGATCCCCACAACCATCTGGCGTTGAGAGGCCCCCAGGTCCCACCTAGTTTGCTTTTTTTCTTGCTGCGGTCTTTTGCTTTTTGTTCCCATCTTTCCTTACTCCTTTTGTGAGTGTTTTCAGGGCTGCTTGCTTCTGTTCCGGAGTGGCTTCGGCCCACTTCTGCTCGGCAAGAACAGTTGAGTAGTGGGCTATCCTTCCGGACAGCAAGGCCCAGAGACAGTCTTTCACTGTCATGTTTTTGTGGGAGGCCATTTCTTCGGCAATCGCCTGTTGTTCATCGTTTAAAGTGAAGGTAATTCGTGCCATGATTGCTCCTATTAGTCGTCGATCAATTCTCCGGCGATAATTGCGGTTACGACTGTGCCTCCGGCTCCGCCAGCCGCGCGTAGTCTAAAGTGTGTGCCAGCTGCGAATGTCGGCAAGGCAATAATCTCGAAAGCGAGAATGCCGGTCGCTAGTCCAAACGGGCCTTGAGTGAACCACAGGATACCGTTGGAGGAGGTCTCAATTCTTACCTCAACGTCTTGATTCGATGAACCAACGGTGGCAAGGAACTGCCTCAGCACCAACGTTTTTGCGTTCGGTACGACGAAGTAGCCCGACAAGGAAATGTTGTGTCCAATCTCCATCGACAGCATCCGTACAGCGGGAACTCCTGTGGTGAAGGTTCCTGTACCACAGTAGATGGTCCCGGTATTGGCGTTGTTGGCACCAGTGGTGAGCACGAGCACCGTAAAGACCGCCGAGAAGGTGTTCGACGTAGCAACTTCAGTCTGTCCGTCCATCGTTACGGTTTCCACTTGGGAATCGCCCGAGGCATCGAGACCAATGACGCGAACTGTTAGAGCACCCGTTCCGCCAGCGTTGTCGTTGGTGTTGTCTGTAGAGGCAACGCTCACAACAGCGGGAGTGGCAGAGATCGCACTTTGGTCAAACTGAAAACTATTTCCACCAAATTGTGGAGACAGGCCAAACGGTCCACCATTAGGGACAGTCTCGTCGTGGCCTCGGACGGAGATTCTTGATCGTCCTGCAACATTCCCGAGAATGACCTCGGTAGTGTAATCTCTGCTAAATTGTCTACTCATCTTTTAATACCATCCGTCTGTTGAATCAAAGGTAATATCCAACGCCTCACCGTCGAAAAGGGAAAAGGACGAGTTCACCCCAAGGAGGTCCTCAGACCCGTCTGGAGTCACCGTGAGAATGTTCCCGCTCGACCCCGAGTTGATGACCTTGAATGTCTGTCCACTCACCCCTGCCGGGAGAGTAGCTGTGAAACCCGCGGAGTCCGTATTACCGAAGACCACCGAGTCTGTCACTAGAATCGTATAGGTGGTCGTCTGTCTCGTAACGGTTTTGATCCGCCCAACCGTAGTCGTTGTGCCACTTACATCAAGACTACCGCCGAAGAACACACTTCCTGAAATCACGCGGATAGCAAAATTACTGAGACCTTCCGTGGGGGCTCCTGTGATCAAAAGGGTCTGCGCGTTGGTAATGTCACCCGTCAGGTTGTCGGTGATGAACGGCTCATTCAACTGGAGCTGAGCGATATCCGCAATGGACTCTGTGGCGGTCTGGGTAGTGATTCCAGCCGTGAGGGTGGTTCCAGTCAGCGCAGCCGTATCGCCAGGAGCCCCTACGATGGTTGGGGTATGAAACAGGCCTGAAGCGATATTGCTGGCCCCATCGGAGGTGAAGGTGTCCCCGATGAGGAGCTGGACGGCTCCAAATGGGGCTCCAGCAATCGCGTGCGGTCCTGCACCTGAGACAACTAGATTGCCACCGAAAGTCACGTTACCAGCGTCAGTGATGGTAATTCTGTTGGCGAAACTAGCGTTGTCAACTCTGCTCTGCAATGTCCATGTGGAAGCACCAGCGTTTGAAGTAACGTCTATGAAACTCTTCCATTCAATAGTATGTTCTCCGAAGCCGTTGCCATCATTCGATCTTCCACGGACCAAGAAAGAGTGCGAATTGCGAGTACCCGGAGTCTGAAGTTGGGCAATGGATAACTGGAGCAGATTTTTGGGAGATGTTGAGGAATTGCCGATTACTACGAAAGCAATAGGCATGTCAACAGTATCGCCAGTCAACAGAATGTCAAAATTGTCTTCTCCGATCTCGATTGCACCATTTGAATCTAGGTGAATAAGACGAACATCGAAGTCCTCCCCGTCAGCACGAGCGGAGACCCCCTCCAGGTCTGTTAATCGTACTGCACCTGATTGCGCAGGAGCAGATCCAATGGCAACATTCCCCCCGAATTGGCTCAAACCACTTGTCACACGAAGCGCATAGTTGTTGACCCCCTCCGTTGGCGCACCGACGATCAGAAGGCTCTGGGCATTGGTGACCGTGTCTCCAGCCCCTATCGTGATATTGGGTTCTTGAATAATGACCTGGGCAACGTCCGCGATGGTATTGGAGGCTCCCTGCGTGGTAATCGAAGTATCCGCAAGCAGAGCAGCGAGAGATAGCGTGTCTGCGTTGAATCCAGTGACGCTCCCCCCAAGGAATATCAATTCCGCATGGTTAGACGCTCCGCTCGAAACAAAAGAGGCAAGAAAGGTCATCCGCGCATGGGTTTGAGGCACTCCCGATCCAAAAGTGATACTGGCGGAGCCACCTGGCTGAGTGATGTTACCGAAGAAATCCGCTACCCCATCCGTGCGCATACTCGCGGAATTGAAGATCCCGTAATTGTTGGAGCTTCCCTCAGTTGGCGCACCGGAAATTTGCAGCGTAGACGCTATGGCTACTGAGTCGCCGCCGCCAATGGTGAGGTTCGGCTCATCCAGGAGCAGAGTTGCGACACCAACCGACTGGCCCACGCCTGGAGTGGTTAGAGAACCTCCACCCTGCCCCCCCATCCGAACATGACTCAGGGCGGCATCCCCATCCGCGCTGGTAATGTCTGAAGCGAACAAGGCCCCGGTTGCGAAGTTGGATCCTCCTCCGGAAGTGAAAGAACCCGTGTAGAGAAATTGGACGAAATCAGAGGTAGAGGTTCCACCAAAGACGTGCGGCCCTGCGGCTCTAAATAGAATTGAACCGTTGCCCAGGACTGTGAACCGACGACTGAAGTTGGTGCTCAGGTTCAGAGGGACATTGGCCTCTGCCACTATGTCAACCTCGGTGCCACACTGGATAACAAATGGAGTTCCAGGGCCGGGCAGCTCCATTTGGCTGCTTCCACCGCCTGTCGTGAGGTGTTGCAGGGTCATTATGTCTGCAAATCCAGCACCGTCTATTCGGGCTTGAACGGTAAGCTTAGAACGCTGTCCAGTGTCCAGTGCTGCGTCCACAAACATCTTCCAGTCAACGTCGTGGGGGCCACCATTCTCAGAATCAAAGCCTTTTGCTGTAAACAGAATGGAGTGAGAGTCTCGTACACCGTCGCCAACGAGATCCGCAGAGTCGAGAACGATAGCGTCTATAGGGCTGGTTAATTGTAGGCCATGGACAGTAGCTCCATCTGGATTAATTCTGACCTTCTCGGACAGTACCCCGCCGGTTCTGGAATCCAGACGCATATATCCTTCAGCGGTCGAGCCCAACATAGCCCCACCGATAGCTGCCATCGGGAATGTCGTGATTCCAAGTTCAATAGAAGATCCCCGATCCGCTCCTCCAATATCGTTGGTAAAGCTCGCTGCGGGGGCAAAACCCGTGTTAGCTGTTCTTCCTTCTAACAGAAATCCAGATTGAGTCCCGAAGATCGTTACTTTTCGAGCGGCCGTATCAATAAGGACAGTTCTAGTGTCAGGGGGGAAACCCGTCTGATCGCTCCCTGAAACGACTACGGTCTCGTTGACCGTATCAATGATGAACACATCACCGGCATCCCCATCCTTACGGACCAGGAAAGCTTCCGTGTCGTCTACGTCGATGATCGTTTGACCATCGAAGGTCTGCCCTCCTTCGAAGAAGCTCATGCCTAAAACGATCAGGTCTGTTGAAACTACAAAATCAGTCATATTCTTAAGTAGAGGTCTTGATCGTCAGGTAATGAATCGTAATTCGAATCTCGCCGGCTGTGAAATCCACTCCGTCTGATGTAAGCACCACATCGTTTGCAGCCTGGAAGGTCGTCACAGCCCCAGAGGTGAAATCTGTAATATCTGTCGTCGTCAACGATCCGCCCGAAATGGAATTACCCCAACGGTCCACATCAATTCCGTCGCCTACGTCAAATCCGCTTGGACCGCTAACAGCATTCAGAACTTTAACTGTGACTCCGAATACTAAACTTCCAGCCGGGATAAGACCCACAGCCGTTACTGAAGATCCAGAGGTTGTCATCACATCAGCAAACGTGCTCTGTATTTGAGTTTCTGCCGAATTGTTGGTTATGCTTGCTACTATGATTAGCCCGTTGTCAGCAACCACTCGCGTCGTATTTTGACCGACTATGAAAAGCGACAGGCCGCCTGCGGTACGAACTGAAAATGCCGTGCCATTGTCCGTAAGAACCTGCACATCATCTGTGGGTCTTAAATTTATCGTGCCAAGAGAGTAGATATTGACGCTCTCAAAATCTCCCGACCCTACTCCCCCAATTTCCAAGATGTTGCTCTCAGCGAGTGAGAGAGCGGTGAGATCAATGGAGTCGCCCGTGTCTCGGAAAAGGAATGCCGCGGAATTGGCTATTTGAAGGTCCCCACCAAGGATGCGGAAAGCGTAATTACTAACCCCTTCCGTGGGTGCGCCTGTGATCAAGAGCGATTGGGCGTTGGTGATGAGCCCACCACCGCCCAGGTTGTTAAGGATATCTGGCTCGTCAATTTGGACCTGGCTGATATTCGCTATGCTCTCCGTGGCAGCTTGTGTTTTGAGGATGGCATCAAAGACAGCTCCGGCAATATGGCTCGTTTCTCCAGGAGCGGCTTGGAGTATTGCATCTATGTGAAGGATGGCGGAGAAATCCGAGGCTCCCCCAGAATTGTACTGAGAGGTGAAGCGAACCATGACATTGTCGAGAAGATTAGCTACCGGGAAGAAACCACCCACCATCAATTTGAGGCCCGCGTTTGCACTTTTCCCGATCCGGACAAAGGCATCTGGTGTCCCACTTCCGTCCACAATTAACCCATAGTTCTCTGTACCTACTGTCGAAGCGCGGTCGACCTTCAGAGTAAACGTCTGCGAAATTGTATCTCCCGCTCCCAGACTTATGATGTCGCCCCGGAACATACCCGTTCCTACTTCCTGGATATTTTGAGTGGCCCCTTGGGTGATGATGCTCGCATTAAGACCGGCCACAAAGATGATCTGTTTGCTCGTGCGGCCTGCATCAGCCGTCTGGGAACCCTGGATCTGGAACTTAAAGGTGTCGGTAGGCCCCCCCCCATAGTCGTCAATGAAAGCTCCGGTGATGTTCACCTGGACGTTATCGAGGAAGGTGGGCGAACCGATGGACACCTGTTCCGGTCGAGTGATAGCGAAGCGGCCCTCATTGGTCACTTTTAAGACTTCGATTAGGCTCGCGCCATCTATGCCGCCAATGAAGGAGAGTTGTGATTGCCCATCAAAGGCAGTAGTGCTGAAGGGCTTGACGACCATCCTCCAGTCGGAGGTGTGCGGCACGGCTCCGGAGGTTTGGGTTCGGCCCTGCATCAAGAAGGTATGGGATTCTAGGGCAACAGAGTTCCCGGAGGCATTATTCCCGGTGATGATGAACCGATCCACAGATGTGGCAACTTGAAGGGGTATAGCTTCACCGACTATCACCTCGTTCTCTATCGTATTGACCCTGAACATATTGAGCGAGCCATCGGTCTCGACAGTGAAAGCCTGGGTGTTGGAGTCAACGATACGGATCCTGTTGGACTGGAAACGAGAGGCAAGCATGTCGATCCTCGGCATAGAGGAATCGCCAAAGCTGAGCAAATTCGACTCTGGACTCGACAGGATGTTCAGATCCCCGTTGTTATTCGCGTTCCTCATGGTGATCGAGGAAGCATTGGACAGTCGGATTGAGCCACTCAGAGCAGGGGTAGCACCTATCGTAAGAGCCGCAGAACCAACAACTTTAACCAAGGAGTTGGTTGTATCGACATTAAACTTGAGAACAGACGAGCCATCAAGGACACGAAACGCCGAGGCAGAACTTCCACGGATTTCAAATCTACCCGCAGGAATGGACACTTCTGGACTGTGAAGACGGATCTGTGTGAGGGCGGTTGGCGCACTGGCGTCACCAATGTCAAAAATATCGGAACTACCAAAAGAGAATACGACGATAGTGGCGTCGTCTGAGTTGTTTCGCCAGACAATATCGCTCGAATTTGGAAGTCGGATACTACCTGTTACCGGGGCGCTTCCCATTCCAACGGTAAGGGCGTTTCGTACCTGGACAATGTTGTTGCTGGTGTCAACAATTAAGTCACTGGCGTTCCCGTCGTTGTTAACCTCTAAAGCCACTGTGCTGGTCTGGGTAATTCGGAGTCGATTTGATTCCAAGCGACTCGCGAGGATGCGAATTATGGGCATCTGGGCGTCCCCGAAGTCCGCCTCATTCGAGTCGCCAAAATCAAAAATGTTCAAATCCCCATCGTCGCTCAGGTTCCGGGCAAGGATCGAGTCAGCGTTGGACAATCGGATTGTACCTGTGGCCGCAGGAATCGAACCAAATCTTAGATTGCCATTGGTGATTACAACATCAGCATTATCAATCGTTACAAATCCGCCGTTGTCTGTATCGACAGCGAAAATGGGTGGATCGGTGCCAGCGCGTACGCGAAAAGCTGTATCAGAAGATACTTGCACCAAGGTTTGTCCGAGGAGTTGAATCTGCTCATCCGAGAAAAGGCGAATAGCCAGGATACCTCCACCCTGGGGACCAATGTCCAGAGTGTTCGAGTCGTCAAAAGAAAGAACGGCAAGATCCCCGTCGTCGCCAGCGTTCCGGAAAACGACTGAACCCGAATTTGGTAGTCGAATTGAGCCAGACAAAGCAGGAGTGGTTCCGATCTCAAGGACCGCAGAGCCAATCACCTGAATCAAGCTGTTCACCGTATCGACGTTGAATACGTCCCCACCATCACCATTTTTGCGAACCAGGAAAGCCTCCGCGCTGTCCACGTCGATGATCAGGCCATCAATGGTGAAGCTGCCGGGAACAATGAGGTCTCCGGTGTCAGAGAGCGTGAACACCGTGGTTGGGCCTCCAGTGTCGATTTCAGCGGTAATCTTGAAGACCGATTGCCCGTCAAAGCCTGTCGTGATGAGAGGCTCAACGTACATTCTCCATTTGGCATCATGGAGTGCGCCGCCAGCTTCTCTGGCCTGGCCCTCTAGCAACATGGCTCCTGAGAAGACCACGGAGGAGTTCCCGTTCCCGACGATATCTCTTCCGAGGATCTTGAACCGATCCACGACAGAGTCCAAACGCTCTACATTCTGAACGAGTTCCACATCATTATTGACCGTATCGACAGCGAAAATGGTGCGAGTGGTGCTGCGGACCGCAAGGGCCGTGGTGTCATCAACATTGATTGACATTTCATTGTTGACGATGAACTGTGCTGGAACTTCGATGAAGGGGATCCCCGCCTCACCGAGGATCATTTTGGACGACTCTCCAAAGGAGAGGGCAATGAAATCCCCGTCGTCGCCCTCGTTCCGGTAGCGAATATCGTCCGTGAATTGAAACCGGACAGTTCCCGCCTGGGCAGCACTCGCAGAGGGTCCAAAGGCCAAGGCTCCACCCGTTGAGCCAGGGCCGATACTTACGAGTGTGGGAGAAGTCGTAGCCAGGATGGTAAATTCGTCCACAAAGGACGCACCATCAATCCTGGCCTGGATGGTGAAGATCGAACCTGTGCCATCGTTGGCGGTCACATCCACGAACTGCTGCCAGTCGATGGTGTGAGGTGAGCCATCATGGGATTGGCCTGTCAATATAAAGAAGTGAGAATCCTGTTGACCCGGAGCACCCAGATTATCGGCGGTTACTTGCAGATCGTTAAAGTTCCTGGTCAGATCGTTCCCAACGGAGAACTGGACCGTGGCATTGGTCAGAAGATTCACAGACGCCGTATCATTAGTGCCAATGTGAACATTGAACCCAAAGACCTTCATGTATCCGGTGATGGAAGTACCGATCAAGTGGAGTTCTGACGCGACAGATGAGTTCCCTATAAAGACAATATTTGAGTCCGGGCTAGTGGGCGGCACGTTCGGAGATTCTGAGCCGACCTCATGGCCGATCCTCAAGATATCGCCAAATCCACCTCCATCAATTTGGGCTTGGAACACGAACTGCGATCGCGTACCGTCATCCTCCTCGGCATCAGCAAAGAGTCGCCAGTCAGTGTCGTGAGGCGTGGCGGTCTCGAAACCTTTGGCGGTTAAGATGATCGCACCTGAATCTTGCTGACCATCGCCAGTGAGGTCCGTGGCCCCAATGGTGACGGCATCATAGAACGCGACCTGGTCCTGGCCGATAAAGACGCGGTTGGTGAAAACGTCCCTTACCGCTAGAAGTGTAGTTCCAATGTCGTATCTGTTGGTGATAAAGGGTGCGAGTTCAAAGTCAAAGCCTCCACTCCCGGCTCCGAAGAACCAGCGTTGCACCCCATCAGTCCAGATCTCAATAGAACCCGAACTCGTGAACAGTTCTAAATCGAACCGACCTCCACCCCCGCCTCGTTGAGCCCCAACTCTGGCTTGATTAGTGCCGTCGGCAAAAAGTTGCAGCCATCTCGCGCTTACATCGTCCCTGGCGACAATACGAAGTTCGTTGCCGTTTGCACCACCAGGATCGGAGTTCATCTGAAGAACACGCGCCGAAACTCTCTCCAAGATAACGTCACTGGAACCACCGAAGGTCAGTAGGGTCGTATCGGAACCCAACCTCACCAAATCGTTGACCGTATCGACGATGAAAACGTCCCCGGCATCCCCATCCTTCCGGATCAGCACGGCTTCGGTGTTGTCCGTGTCGATAATGAGCTGGTCCATGGTGAGGGTCGCACCACTGACCGTCAGGAGCCCGTTGTCGTCGATGGTCAAAATGTCGGTGTAAGGAGCCCCATCAATGCGAGTCTGGAGGGTCCAGAGCGAACCTGTCCCATCGTCGGCGGTTATGTTGACGAAGGCTTTCCAGTCAATCGTGTGAGGACTTCCATCGTTGGAGTGGGCTTTCCATATGAAGGCATGGGAATCGAGCTGTCCGGGCGCACCAAGGGGTAATGCGTCAAGAATGATCGCATCAATGGGCGAGCTTTCAAGGGTTCCCGCTGTGAGGGACCGTTGGACAACCTTATCTTCAGGAAAGGTTGCCGCCTCGAAATTCCCGCCTAGTATCGCTACGCCGCCTACTGCGCCCATAAGTCTCCTATATCAAGGCTAGAAATTGAACATTCACACCGTCTAATCCGACCTCACCGTGAATAAAGATCTCATTGAGGTTGATCGTCGTATTTCCCGGAGCTGGAAGCGTGGTGAAGGGCAACGTATTGCCGATGATCGGAGTTTGCAGCTCCACGCCGGCCAGTCCATCGTTGAGGACCGAGCTGTCCCCGACAAAGATCTTCCCGTTATTGCCTCTCAAGACCTGGAGCAAGACCCAAACGGCCTCGATGGACAGACCACTGAGGACCGTGGCCGATGGAGAAGCGGGCAAGGTGATATTCGAAAGCAAACGAATCGGCACTTACCGACGCCCTCCAATCAGCATCATGAAGCCTTCAGGGGTATCCGGATCCGCTTCCCGATCTCCCCCGTCCGAGTGGGACTTGTAGATGAAGCGGCTCCCGATGAAGTAATCCCCTTCATTCGGCTGCCGAACCGGAATCTCATCTTCCATGTCGTTCTGAGAGTTGAGGGACAGCGGCTTGGCCGTGGTCTTCATCCCCTCAGCATTTTCAAACTTCTCTTGTTCGGTATGCACTTCTTTCATGGTTTCCTCCTTAAGGTAAAACTATGGTGACCGGGACCCTTTGCATCCCAAGTTCTCTCGCTGCTATCAGCCGATGGTTGCCGTCGATCAATAAGGCATCCACGTTCATCCTCTCAAGCCTTGGTCCGCTGCACTCAAGTCGGAGCGGCTTTTTGATACCGTCCTTCTTGATCTGTTTCTTTAGCAAATCGACCTTGATTCGAGACTCGTCGGTGTTCGGTGCCTGTTGCTGCAGCTTGTCCACAGCGAATTGCTCCAGAAACTCGACGGGTATCTCGTCCCCGTACAGACGTCTGTACTCATCAACCTGTTTGCGCAGCCAATCCTTCAAGACTCCTCTTTTGCGATCGCATGAGGGTAAGGACAATGCCGACTCCAGCCTCATATCTCGCATGACAATATTTCTCTCTAGCCAAGTCCTGGCCCTCACCCTGTTTTCCAAGCATCTTCTCGAGTACACCGTAGAGGATGTAGTGAAAGAAGGCCGGAGTGATGTTCAACAGGTCCGCAGAGGTGGTCAGCGTAGCGGGCAGGATCGTGTAGATCAGGGTGAAATTCTGGCCTACGGGCCCAATGTCCCGATCCACTTCAAATCGCTTGGTCAAAAGGAGGTCCTGGTGGTACTGCTTGGGCACACCCGATGGCTGGTTCTTCCAGTTCCGGTCCTCCATATCGAGCATCCAACGGTCTGTCCGGTGCAAAGGGACCTGGTTGAAGGTGATCCGATCAATACTCATGGAATCGCTAGGTTCCAAGAACACACGATCACCCGCTGTCGCACCCACGGTATCTATTCTCTTGAAACAGCCCGTCCTGTCGAAGAAGTCCTTCTCAACGTCGTTGATGTAGTCGATGATCTCTGCTTCGGTCCAGAAGCCCGATGAGAACGTGGCATCCTCCTGGGTCATGAAAATGATCTGATCGAGCATATCCTGAACCGATTGTGGCCCCGGAGCTACGGCCACAGATTGGGCGTAGACGATATTGACCCCTTCCCCGGTATTATCCACGTCGATGAACACCGCGTTCAGGTCAATGAGAGCGTCTGACCGCTTGCTTTCGATGGCTTCAAAGGGCAGGGACATACTCGGAAGTGGTGCCTCAAGAGTGATCCCGCCCAGGTCCGTGTTGTTTACGGTGGAATCTCCAACGTAGACCTTCCCGATGTTGGTCCGAAGCACCTGGATGAAGACCCAATTCGTTTGGATCGACGTGGCCGATAGTGGTACGGCTGTCCCGGCCGTGGTCGCAATAAAGTTATTGATCGTCGCCAGCGTCATCGTCTACCGCTTCCCCTTTTCGCCGTTCGCTTCATGCTCCTTCGCGGTTTCTTCATCCTTCCAGGTTCCTTGTAAAAATTGGTGCTCCTAACTCCCCTTCTCCGTTTCCTAAAGGCCCTTCCATCGTTCGAGGCAATGAGGGAACCCTTATCGTCAAACGGCATACTATCGCCGGCCGTAGATCCCAACGAGGTCTGGTAACTTCCTCCCCCGGAGGTTCCTGGAATGTCTCCTGTGTTCGAAACCATTACCTTCCTCGATCCGGAGTTGAGTAGGACGGTCCAGTATCCAGGGCCGGTTCTGCTGTCCAAATGACGGGCTGCTGGCTGTAGACCTTCCGGGCCAGATCTCCCATGCGCCCCAGGGCGTTCGTGAAAGCGGTCATGGCGTTTGCGAACTCGGGACCGCCTTCCTTAAACCGGGCAATATGGAAGGTGTAGTCCTGGATCGACTCGATGAACTCATCGTCCATATCAATAGGATCACTGTTGTCTGCGATAGAGGCCGGGAGCTTCATGACCACGAAATCAACCGTGATTGCCCCTCCTGCCACCGTAGGCCTGGGGAAAATGGCAAAGAGGTTGCAACCGATGGGAGCCCACCGCTTCAGGATGTTTCCTGTCTTGCCTTCCCAGAAACGATCCTCGCGATCCAGGTCCTCCAGGGTGACCCGTTCCAGCGACTTGTCTCCAACGGAAGCCGCCATGACCGCGATAGTGTCGGTGGGAGGAGCGTAGAAGTTGTCGGTGGAATCGGTGACGACACCGCTCTCCAGGTGCAGTTTAGCTGCTAGGTTGTTCAGCTCCTTCATGCCCTCGTTGACGTAGATGAGCATTTCCGGCCGAGTCCAGAAAATAGGGGCAATAGTCTCTTCCAGTCTTTCGAGGACCGTATCTATCACTTCCGCGCCTGATATCGCCATTCGCTATACCCATCCCGCGTAAGAATCCCAATCGTGAGACTGATGCCAATCGGCGCCAAAGCCTCCGAAGGGCCAATCCGCATACGACCACTGTTGCCGCATGATCATGGTGTTGTCGTCTTCCATTTCCATTGCTTCTATATCCACAACGGCCTGAGACCTGAGCGTGGCTGATTGCTGTGGGTCGTAGTAGATCCCCCCCTCGATGACCTTGTGCTTGGGCCAAACGAGAGCGTCCGCTGTGGTCAGTCGCACAATAACGTCGGAGCGGATCCCGTTGGGAAGAATGTCCCCGTCGTCCTCCAGTGGAGGAAACTGATAGTGATAAAAGAACGGGATGGCCTGTTCTGAAGTGGGCCGGGGATAAAGCTCATAGAGCTGAGATCCCGCTGGATCAACCTCATGACTCACGACCATGTAGGTCGTCTGGGTGAGAGTCCGGTGCGGATCTGAATAGTCGATCGTATCCTTGGGCATATGGATGATGATCCGATACCGCCGTTCCAGGTTGACCACGGAGATCAACATTTTCAGGTCGGGAGCAAAGTTGGTGTAAACCAAACTGAGCGAATAACTGGCGTCTGTCTCGGCGGGCTGCGCAACAATGTCTTTAATGATTAGACGAGTCGGACTGGAGATCCCGGTGACCGTGTAAAACGGCGACAGGATGCCGATCTTCATCTGCAAGTTGCTGAGTGAAGATCTGGTGACCGTTTCGCCAGCAAGGTGAGTTTTAGTGAAACGGGCCTTGAAGGTCGTATCCGTAGTGTCATAGACGTAAACGCCTTCTTCGTTGGCCCCTCCACCGTCGATCAGCATATAGGTGTTGGGTGCAACCCCCACCATTGAACCGGGGGTGGCGTCGAGGACCTCGGCTGAGATCACATCGGCTGAAAGAGTGGTGCTGACCACATCATCCACAGGCCAGCCCGTAGCATTTCCTATGATTACATTGGAGCCAGTGACAGCGTCAATCGTACCGTCAGCGAAGGCAGCGGGAACGGATAGGATCAGCTGCTTGGTCAGACCACTCCACACCCGCTTGGAAGTGATGAGGCGGAGGTTGTCGTTAATCTTCCTGCGTATCAGCTGTGGGGGATATTTCGGGCAGACCGTTAGAATATGATCTTGCATCTCCCGAAAATTCTCTTGGAACCGTCCACCTGGCATTCAACACCCCGAAACCCCTATCCGATACCCAAAGCCAAGATGCGCACTGTCAGAGCCGACAGATTCGTTGCGTTGATAACCTCTGCCATAGCCTGGGCAGCACCAGCGGATTCAAAGGCCAGTAGCAGCTCGTTGTCACGGTCGTATTGGATCACCCTTCCGTCGGCGGCTCCAAGCCCACCTTGATCGGAAATCAACTGGTTAATCCTACCCAACCCCAAATCGGCAGCTGTCAGAGCCTCGCCACCTGTGGGATAGGAAGCATCGAAGGTGATATCAACCCTCACACCCCGCTCATTTCCTACTGACAGATCTTCTCGGTTCGCAAAAGTCAAAGGCATAGTCACACCTCTCCTTCGTTAAAGTAGGAGGGGCCACAAGGACCCCTCCCGTTGTGCTTGCTTTACCGCTGCGCGCAGCCTACCAGTCGAGATTCGTGAGAATCACGGAGTTCTGGTTGCTTACACGCGCGCT
>SMVB01068910.1_pt1 | contig 15336 bp, 11 predicted proteins | sample 2456461 | NCBI WGS metagenome assembly SMVB01 (sample SAMN11095934, study PRJNA526329) | marine sediment metagenome | biome: Marine sediment; feature: Surficial sediment; material: Deep marine sediment; isolation source: Hadal surficial sediment | place: Pacific Ocean | collected 2014-05 | depth... | reverse complement strand
CCGTCATCGAAATGCCCTTCGGCTGCAATCTGCTCCAGCTCGTCGACCAACGCGCCTTTGCCCGTATCGAATACGAGCAGGCCAAGGTCCGACTCCAGAGCATCGTCTTCCAACGCAAGACCGAACTCGAATACTCGAAGTGGCTCGAAGTCCTGCGCGCCCAGACCTATATCGAACGCAAGGCGGAGTTTGGTGGCTGACGCGCCCCCAGGATCAGACCCCGAATCGTTCCCAAGCCGGCAGCAACTCGACTTCGAGACGATCGCCTCCCTCGCCCGCAACGGCAATCCCGAGGAAATCGTGATCCATGGCGCACGCACCCACAATCTCCAGGGATTCGACCTGCGTATTCCGCGCAACCAATTTGTCGTCATCACCGGCCCCTCCGGATCCGGAAAGTCGAGCCTCGCCTTCGACACGCTCTACGCCGAGGGCCAGCGACGTTATGTCGAAAGCCTGTCGGCCTACGCACGGCAATTCCTCGACCAGCTGAGAAGGCCCGATGTCGAATCGATCGATGGCTTGTCGCCAGCCGTGGCGATCGAACAGAAGAGCGTCGGCCGGAGTCCACGAAGTACGGTCGGAACGATCACCGAAATCGCCGACTACCTCCGCTTGCTCTACGCGCGCGCGGGAACCGCCTACTGCTGGAAATGCGATTCGCCGATTTCGAGCCAGGCGCTGGAAGAGATGGTCGACCGGGTTCTGGCGCTCCCCGACGGAACGAAAATCCAGGTTCTCGCACCCGTCGTGCGCGGTCGAAAGGGGCAATACAAGAAGGAACTCGACCGCTTCCGACGCGAAGGTTTCGTTCGCGCTCGAATCGATGGGGAAATGGTCGACCTCAGCGAAGACATCAACCTCACACGCGGCGCACGACACGACATCGAAATCGTCATCGACCGCGTGGTCGTCAAGCAAAGCGTGCGTGGGAGACTCACCGAATCGCTCGCCACGGCACTTCGTCTGGCGGACGATCTCGCCCTCATCGACATCCTCGAAGGCCGAGCAGGGCAGGGGGCCGACGCCTGGTGGCTCTCGCGAACCGGTGCTTGCCCCACTTGCGACAACTCCTTCCCGGAGATCTCGCCACGACTCTTCTCCTTCAACAACCCCTTCGGCGCCTGCAAGGCCTGTAGCGGTCTTGGGCATCAATCCGTTTTCGATCCGGCGCGCATCGTGCCCGACCCGAACCGATCGCTCGCCGAGGGCGCGATCGAGGCCTGGAATCTCGACGAAGCCAAGGGCTACTACCTGCGATTGATCGAAACACTGGCCGACCACTACGACTTCTCACTCGATACGCCGTGGAAGAACTTGCCGAAGTCCTTGCGCCAAAAGCTGATGGTCGGCGATCCGAGCTTCGAACTCGAACTCGAAATTCCGATGGCCGCGCGCCGATCCGGCCGGCGAGGCCGGCGTCAAAGCCGGGAGCGTTCCGAAAAGATCGTGCGCGCCTTCGATGGGGTGATCGGGGATCTCGCACGCCGAAGCGAGCTTGCCCGCGGACGCGAGCAATCGACGCTCTCGAAATTTCGGAGTGAACGAGTCTGCCTCGATTGCCAGGGCGCACGGTTGCGGATCGAGGCGCGCCACGTTCGGATCGGAGAACTCTCGCTCCCTGAACTCACCGCGCTTTCGATCTCGGATGTGATCGCGTTCTTCGAGACGCTCGAGCTTCCCAAGAATCTCGCGCGCATCGCCGAACGCATCCAGGCGGAATTGAGCGAGCGGCTGGGTTTCCTCGAACGAGTCGGACTCGGCTATCTCAGCCTCGATCGACCCGCCGCGACGCTATCCGGTGGCGAGGCCCAGCGGATTCGACTCGCGACACAGATCGGCGCCCAGCTGATCGGGGTGCTCTATATCCTCGATGAACCGTCGGTGGGATTACATCCACGCGACAACGAGCGCCTCCTCGAGAGTCTCGAAAGCCTGCGTGATCTGGGCAATAGCCTAATCGTCGTCGAGCACGACGAAGCCACGATCCGGCGCGCCGATCATGTCATCGACCTCGGTCCCGGCGCCGGCATTCACGGCGGAATGATCGTCGCCCAGGGCACGCCAACCGCCCTCGAAGCCATCTCCGGATCGACAACGGGAGAGTTTCTTTCGGGCCGGCGCCGGATCGAGACGCCCTCCCGCCGCCCGCCCGAGCGAGACAAGTTGATCCGAATCGAGGGTTGCCGCGCGAACAACCTCAAGAACATCGATCTCGAGATCCCTCTCGGCCGACTCACTGTGGTGAGCGGCGTCTCGGGAAGCGGAAAGTCGACGCTGATCAACGACACCCTGCATCGCGTCTTGGCTGCAAAGCTGCATGGCGCGCTGGCCGAGCCGGGCACGTATCGCGCGATCCATGGCATCGACCGAATCGACAAGGTCGTCGATGTCGACCAGAGAGCGATCGGACGAAGTCCCCGGAGCAATCCGGCAACCTACAGCGGCGCCCTCAGCGGCATCCGGAATCTCTTCGCCCAGATTCCCGAGTCCCGTGTGCGGGGTTGGGACAGCGGACGCTTTTCTTTCAACGTCAAAGGCGGACGCTGTGAATCCTGTGAGGGCGACGGTGCCATTCGCATCGAGATGCAGTTCTTGCCCGACGCCTTCGTGCCCTGTGAAGTCTGCGACGGACGACGCTACGACCGTGAGACCCTCGCCATTCGCTATCGCGGCCAAAGTATCGCTGATGTGCTCGAAATGACGGTCGAGGAAGCACTCGCCCTCTTCGAGAACGTACCGACGATTGCGCGACCTCTCCGGTCGATGGCGGACGTGGGCCTTGGCTATGTTCATCTCGGACAGTCCGCGACCACACTTTCGGGAGGCGAGGCACAGCGCATGAAGCTCGCCAAGGAATTGGCCCGCAAGAGTACCGGGCAGACCCTATATCTCCTCGATGAGCCGACGACCGGACTCCATTTCGTCGATGTCGAACGATTGCTCGGACTCATCGATCGACTCGTCGATCGCGGGAACACCGTTGTCGTGATCGAACACAATCTCGATGTCATTCGCTATGCCGATCACGTCGTCGATCTCGGGCCCGAGGGCGGGGAGGCCGGCGGCGAGATCGTGGCGGTCGGATCGCCCGAGGAAATCGCGCGCTGTGCCCGTTCCCATACCGGGCGCGCGCTCGCCGAGGTCTTCGCAGCATGATGGGACGACCCGGCAAGGATTCGAATCAACCCTACCCCGACGTTCGGGGCGCCTTCATGTTGACGCTGCTCGCGATGCTGGCCGCCGCGTTCACCGGCGTCGCTTTCATCGACTTCGGATTGCTCGCCGCGGTCGGAATCGGACAGGCGATCGGCGTCGGCGCGGTGGCGACGATGGGTGCCAAGCGCGTGGCGGAGCCGCAGGCCGAAAGACTCGGTCTGCGTGCACTCGACTGGAAGACCGTGCCCACGATCCTATGTCTCGCGCCGGCGGTCCTGCTCGCGAGCGAACTCGACAATTTCGCTGCGGATTGGTCAGAGCAGCCGATTCCGATCGAAGTCGCCGCAAAGGATTCGGACGACGACCCGTCCGAGGAAGATTCGCACGACGCCAAGGTCGGGCTAGGCGACGCCCGAGACAGCGAGCCGGCCGCCGCCGCAAGAAGAATCCGGCGTGACGAAGGCGACCGGGACGACGGGTATGAAGGCGAAGACCTGGCGGGAGATCCAGAGTCCGTGCTACTCGGGCCGCTGATCGATCCCGACGATCCCTTGAGCCTACTCTCCGCTTTCATCGTGATGGTCGGAATCTCACCGGTCGTCGAGGAATTCTTGTTTCGCGGGGTGATCCAACAAGGGCTCGTCCAAAGACTCGGGATGCTTCGTGGTGTCACCATGGTCGCGCTGCTCTGGACCCTGTTGCGGCCGGCGCCGATCGCCGGCTTCACTCGTTTTCTGGCCGCTGCGGTCGCGTCCTTTGCGCTCGGCTGGGCACTCGGCATCGTCCGTATCGCGACCGGCTCGATTCTCGGTTCGATCCTGCTCGCCGCGCTCTGGGCCACGATCGGGCTCAGCGCCGTCGCCCTCGAAGGCCGCATGGATCTGCCGGGCATGAACGTGCAGGGAACCCATCTGCCGTGGTCGGTCACACTTGCCAGTATTCTGCTCGTGGGCTGGGCCGGGCGGACGATCTATCGAGAGGCGGAGGAGCGCTTCCGTTCAGATCCGTGTCGGCCCGGCGCGGAACCGTGAGCCCCTTACTGCTTCGAGGCATTCAGTGAAACTCCGTTTTCGATTCTTCCGGGTCTGCTCCGCGGCGCGAGCCACTCTCTTGCTCGCGCTCCTCGTCGCAGCGCCGGCGACAAGAGCCGATTCGAATCCAGACAGTGCCGCCAACGATCGCACCGTCGTCTTGATGTTATTCGACGGCTTCTCGCCCGAATACATCGAACGCTTTCCAACCCCCGCCCTCGACCGGATGCGTGAAGGGGGCGCCTGGACCCACGCGATGGACCCAGCCTTTCCGACCATTTCCCTGACCGGCGGCGTGACGATTTCGACCGGCTGTTGGCCCGAACATCACGGGATCGTTTCGAATCTCTTCATCGACCCCGAACGCGGCTTCTACGACCATGCGAGCGACGCCGACTGGCTCACGGGCTGCGAACATCTCCATCAGGCGGCGGAACGCCAGGGATTGCGAACGGCGGCCTTGGGCTGGTACGGGCGGAACTCCGAATCGGCTGGACCCCAGGCCACATACGTGTCGACCGAGTCGGGCTTCGAAGCGTATCCAGATGATGCGGGACGGGCGCAAGAGGTGATCGAACAACTCGAAAGGCCCACCGACGAAAGGCCGCGGCTAATCCTCGCCTACTTCAAGGGCCCCGATGGCGCCGGCCATTTTGCCGGAATGGACTCAGAGGAAACTCGCGACGCGGTGATCGCCGCCGACGCTGCGATCGCCAGCGTGCTCGACGCGATTCGGGCACTACCCGACGCGGACCGGATCCAATTGATCGTCACGACCGATCACGGCATGCGGCCCGTCGACGCCCTCGTCAACCTTGACCGCATCTTGCGACGCCACGACATCGAAGCGCGCGCGGTGTCGACCGGAACGAGTTCCTTCCTCTATTTCTCCCAATCCGACGAAGCAACGCTGGCCGATGCGATCTCGAAATTGTCGACCTACAGCGAGTTCGACGTCGTTCGCAAGACCGCTCAACCGGAGGGCTGGCACCTCGGCACCGGCCCACGGGTCGGCGACTTGATCGTCTCCGCGCACCCACCCTATTTCATCGAAGGCCCGGGCGCCTGGCCCTGGTTCCTCCGCTGGCTGCAATATGTCGGGCCCGATTTCGTCTCCACGAGCGCCGCCCTGAAGGCGACCCACGGCTATCCGACCGGTACGCCGGGCGTCGCGGGGATCCTCTACGGCTTCGGAAGCGCGTTCCGGCAAGACCACGAAGTGGATCGCATCCGTGCCGTCGACATCCATCCGACGCTCATGCATGTGTTGGGTCTGGAGCCCGGCCGGTCCGCGGACGGAGAAGTCGAATGGGAACTCCTGCGCTAGAACGCCATTGCTTCGAGAAGGGTCCGAACGTCCTCGGCGATCGCGTCCTCGTCGCGACTCGCGTCGATCCGCTCGAGCCCCTCGACATCGAGCGCCTCGAAGATCGCAGCGACCGCTTCGAGAAAATCGAGGTTCTCGAACACGGGCTCACTCTCGCCCCCACGTGACTGAACTCTCGCGAGCCCTTGCTCTGCCGAAATCTCGAAGAGCAATATGCGATCGGCTCGCACGAATTCCGCCTCACTCTCGGCGAGTATGAGGGCGGGATCGAGCCCTCGAGCCCCTTGATAGGCGACCGTTGAAATGTAGGAGCGATCGGAAAGGACGATCCGCCCCGCGGCGAGCGCGGGTTCGACGATCTCACGCATATGCTCTCGACGATCCTCGAAGAACCACTCGAGTTCCGTTTCGGGCGAGACCCTTTGGCCCGATCGCGCCATCTCGCGAATCCGCCGACCCCAGGGCCCATCGGTCGGCTCGCGTGTCACCACGATCTCGAGCCCGCGTTCGGCCAATGCCTTCGCGGCGCGACGCAATTGCGTCGACTTGCCACATCCATCCAGACCTTCGAAGACGATGAGCGTCCCGCGCTTCACGAATCCCCCGAGAACAAGCGCACTCGTTTCGGCGCCCGCGAAGCCGACGATATCGCTCTCGCGGCGCCTGGGCCGCCGACTCGCCGGATTCGCACTTCGCGCCGTTGGTACGGAGTTCGCAATACAGCCCACATGTCGCCTTCGGGCGATGCCTGCCGCGCTCCTCTAACGGGACCGGGAGCAGAGCGGGGTGGAGATCGCCGGGTGGAAGCACAGGGTTCGTGTCGGGTCATTTTACGGGGTGAAATCCGATTCGAGCTTCCGCCCGGCGCTTCTCTTTCGAGGACTCGCGCCCGAACGAGACCGAGAAGGATCGAAAGAGACCGAGAGCGAGCGAGAAGAACCGAGAGAGACCGGCCATCGAAGGCCCCGTTCAAGCCATCAAAAGCAAGAAGGGCGGGACGGTTCTCGAGAACCCCCTCGCCCTTCTTGCTTGATCGAAGCTCGGTCGCCATCGACCGATCTGTCATCGCTATTCCATATAACCCTGGAGCAGGATCGCAACGACGAGGCCGTAGATGGCGATCGACTCGATCAGGACCATGCCCAGAATGAAGTTCGTGAACATCGCGCCGGCCGCGCCGGGGTTGCGTGCGATGCCCGCCGTGGTGTTACCCGCGGTGAGACCTTGGCCGATACCACAGCCGAGGCCGGCCAGGCCGACCGCGAGGCCCGCTCCGATTCCGAGTCCACCGATGCCACTGCCGCCACCCCCGTCCGCGGCGAAGGCCACGGCCGGAGCGAAGAAGAGGACGATTGCCCATACGAGGATGTTCACGATACGACGCATTCTGATTTTCCTTCTTTCCGAGACCCCGGAGCCCTTCTGGCTCCCCCGCCCGAGATGGGGAGTGGGTCGAATGAACAGAGACCGACGAACGGAGCCTGTCCCCGCCCGAGAAACCGATTGAAATCCCTGAGCCGACGAATTAGTGCGGCTCCTGCAACGCTTGCCCAATGTAGATCATCGTGAGAAGCGCAAAGACGAAAGCCTGCAAGAAACTGACGAGCAGCCCCAGGCCCATGAAGATCGACGGAATCACCACTGGCACGAGTCCCAGCCAGATCACGACGACGACATGATCGGCGAACATATTGGCGAGCAATCGAATACCGAGCGTGAGGATTCGTGCACCGTGTAGAAAAATCTCGAGCGGCAAGAATACGGGTGCGAGAGCTCGCACATGATAGTGCTTGCCGCCGATTTTCACGCTGAACATTCCGGGGCCCATGAACTGGTAGATGTATTTCCACTTGTGCTGTTTGATGCCGACGTAGTTGTAGATGACGAACGAGATGATTGCCCAGGCGAAGGTGACGTTCGCATCGCTCGTCGATCCCAGGAGCCCGGGAATCAGGCTCATCACATTCGAAACGAGCACGAAGAAGAAGATCGTGCCGACCAGGGGGAAATAACGTCGCCATTCTTCGCCGATCGTCGTCTCACCGAGATCGCCGAGCGCCTGGATGATGACCTCGATCACGTTTCGGATCGAGACGCCTTCGTCGGGCAATACGCCCCTATTCTCTCCCGCGACGGCGCGCTTGACTGAAAAACCCGCGAGAATCAGCACCCCGGCCGCGAAGAACGCGGAGACGAAGATCCACTCGATATGAAGTTGATGCGCGATGGTTTCGAAGACGTTCATCGGGTTCTCTCAGCCGTATCGGTGGAATCGGTGGGTTCGATGTCGGCAACGATGCAGTCGTCGTCGTCCACGCGATCTGAATATTTGGACGTGAAGAGCCGGCCGGTCTGGAAGAGTCGATCCTCTTCGCGATCGTCGATCCCATCCTCGAGAAAGACGGGAAGCGTGGCGGGATCCAGGATCGGCGGTCGGTTCAACCAGGCGTCGATCACGGTGGCCGGCATCGCGATCGAAAGTCCGATCAAGAGCGCGATCGGATTCGCACCCGCGCGCATCGTCAAGAAGATGGCGGTTCCCAGGATGAGAAAGCGCAGCGACAAGCCTCCGATCCAACCGCGAGACATCATCTCGCCCGCGAAGAGGCGCTTCGAAGCACGATAGATCGCTCCGAGATTGATCGCTTCGAGGAAGGCACCGGCCGCGAGGCTCGTGGCGAAATGCGGCGTCGCGAGCGCAAAAGACGCTGCCACCGCGCTCGCGGAGAGCCCGAGATTCCACTGCTCGACCTTGGCCAATTCCAACTTCACTGCGTCCTACCGTTCGCTCTGTTGTTCTCTCTCTTGTTCTCTCTGTCGCTTTGTTCTTCTCGAACGCCGGCTCGCTCGCCTTCGCGAGCTTCGTCAGCGCCATGAATCTCGTCACGCAACACCGAACTCAGCCCGGGCGCTTCACCGAAGCCGAGATCGTCGGCAACCTGGGCCGTCGGTTCCCCGGGATCCGAATCGCCCGTTTCGCCCGATTCGGGATAGAGCTCCTTCCCCAGTCGAACCAATCGAAGCACCATCGCTGCGAAGCCGGCGGCGGCGCCGATCAACAATCCGAAGGGCTTCGTATCCCAACGAGAGTCGACCCAATACCCGAACGCACAAGCAATCAAAACCGACCCGATCGCCTCGAAGGCCCCCCGGTACGCATCGCTGCCTGCCGCAGCGGCCACACGCTTGAGGCGTTGGCGCCCCGGATAATCGGGCGGATGACTCACAGATCCTCACTCGCACTCGGGCCTGACGATTTCGATCGGCCACAAGGGCCGGAAATCGGCGCGCAGCATAGCCTTTCGACGATGTCGACTCAACGCGCGCGGGCGACTCGAAGCAGCGCTCGACGCGCAGAATCGAGGGTGCTCGCGATATCCCGAGGACGGTGGGCAAGGGACACGAAGCCCGTCTCGTAGGGCGAGGGCGCCAGATACACGCCCTCATCGAGCATCGCCGCGAAGAAGGTCCGGAAGGCCGCTGCATCACTTTGCTGCGCCTCCGCAAAACAACGCACGGGGCCCTGATGGAAGAAGAAGCCAAACATCCCGCCCACGCTGTGGGTCGTCATCGGAATGGCCAGCTCCTCTGCGATCTCAGCCAGACCGATCGCCAGCGCTTCCGATCGAGCGGAAAGCGTTTCATAGACGCCTTCGGCTTCCAGGCTTTCGAGCGCGACCAGTCCGGCCGCGACCGCCAGTGGATTGCCGGAGAGCGTCCCCGCTTGGTAGATGTCGCCCTGAGGCGCGACGCGAGACATCAAATCTCGACGCCCACCGTAGGCCGCCGCGGGAAGGCCGCCGCCCACGATCTTCCCGAGCGTCGTGAGGTCGGGCTTCACCTTGTAGAGCCGCTGCGCGCCCCCTCGTGCGACACGGAATCCTGTCATCACCTCGTCGAAGATCAACAGCGCACCGAATTCGTCACACAGCGCGCGCAGACCTTTCAAGAAGCCCGGAACCGGCGGAATACATCCCATATTTCCGGCGACCGGCTCGACGATGATCGCGGCGATGTCCTTGCCCCATTTCTCGAAGGCTTTGCGTGTCGCCGCAAGATCATTGAAGGGCGCGATGATCGTCAGGTCCGTCATGGCTTTCGGTACGCCCGGCGAGCCGGGAATGCCGAGCGTGGCAACCCCACTGCCGGCCGCCACGAGCAGACCATCGGAATGACCGTGGTAGCAGCCGTCGAATTTCAGGATTCGTGTTCGGGCCGTCACGCCCCGGGCGAGCCGCAATGCGCTCATCGTCGCTTCGGTCCCGGAACTCACCATGCGAACCATTTGGATTGACGGCAACACGCGCCGAATCGCCTCGGCCAGATCGGATTCCCGCGAAGTCGGCGCGCCGAAACTCGTTCCGGCTTTCATCACGTCACGCAACGCGGCGAGAATTTTAGGGTGCGCATGTCCCAGGATCATCGGACCCCAGGAGCCGACATAGTCGATGTACTCGTTGCCATCGATGTCGCGAATCCGCGCGCCCTTCGCCGACTCGATGAAACGTGGCGTCCCGCCGACCGAGCCGAAGGACCGCACCGGACTATTCACGCCACCGGGAATCGAACGCTTCGCCCGACGAAACTCACTACGCGAACGGGAAAGATCCATCGGACTATTCGTCCCCATCTCCCTCGGCGTCCGAATCGCGATCGCGATCGCCAGGCGTCGCTTCCGGCTCGGGCGCATCGGAAGCGCCATCCGTCGTGGCCTGCCCTCTGGCGATTTCCGCCTCTTCGGGGTCGTCGTCCGCCGCCGATCCCACCGTCTCGACGTCTTCTTCGGCGACCCGCGCGATCGAGACCAACTTCTCGTCCGCATTCAGGTTCATCACGCGCACGCCCTGCGTCGCGCGACCCATCAAGGAAATTCCACGGACCGGACAACGCAACACCTTCCCACCATCCGTAATCAACATGACATCGTCGTCGTCGACGACCTGGGCGATTCCGATCACCCAGCCATTTCGCTCGTTCGCTCGAATGTTGATGATGCCCTGACCGCCGCGACGTTGCGGGCGATATTCGGCGAGCGGCGTGCGCTTGCCGTATCCCCGTTCGGTCGTGGTCAAGATGTTGGCGTCACCCGCCAGGATTTCCATCCCGACGACTTCATCGTCGCCGCTCAAGGCGATGCCTCGTACGCCCGTCGCGGTCCGGCCCATGGCCCGCGCGTCCGCTTCATCGAAGCGAATGGATTTGCCCGCTCGTGTCGCGAGAAGAACGTGGTCGCGCCCGCTGCTGCGGCCGGCCGCGATCAGCTCGTCGCCTTCGGTGAGGTTGATCGCGATGATGCCGGCCTTGCGTGGATTCGCAAAAGCCCGAAGAGAGGTCTTCTTGATCAAGCCTTTGCGTGTCGAGAGAATGATGAACTCGTCCGCGGCATCGTCGAAACTGCGAACGGGCAACATCGTCTGCACCCGTTCGTCAACCTGGAGTTGGAGCACATTGACGATGGCCTTGCCCTTTGCGGCACGACCCAATTGCGGCAACTCGTGGACCTTCAGCCAATGCAGTCGACCAAAGTTCGTGAAAAAGAGAAGATAGGCGTGCGTCGAAGCCACTCCGAGATGGCGTACGAAATCCTCTTCGCGAGTCGACATGCCCTTCGCGCCCTTGCCGCCCCGACGTTGTTGGCGATAGAGGGTGACCGGGTTTCGCTTGATGTAGCCGAGATGCGACAGGGTCACGACCATGTCTTCTTCGACGATCAGATCTTCGTTCGTGATTCCGTCGATCGCGGGGGCGAGCTCCGTACGTCGATCGTCGCCGAATTTCTGCTCGATCTCGAGCAGTTCAGCGATCACGACTTCGAGGATTCGCGGATCGCTGGCCAGCAGATCCTTCAGATCCGCGATCTTGAGCCTCAATGCTTCGAGTTCGTCGATCACCCTCTGGCGTTCCATCGCGGTCAGCGAACGCAGACGCATGTCGAGAATCGCCTGGGCCTGTCGTTCCGAGAGGGCGAAACGCGTCATCAACTCGCCACGCGCAGTCGCCGCGTCGGCGGCGGCGCGAATCAGGGCGATGATCTCGTCGAGATGGTCGAGGGCGATCGCGAAGCCTTCGAGAATATGGGCTCGGGCTTCCGCCTGCTTGAGATCGTAGATCGCCCGGCGAATCACGACCTCTTTCCGGAACTCGAGGAAGTGTCGAAGCGTTTCCTTGACCGAGAGGGTCTGGGGTCGGTTTCCGACCAGTGCGAGAAGATTGACGGCGAACGTCGTTTGGAGCGGCGTCATCTTGTAGAGCTGGTTGAGGACGATGTCCTCGGCCGCATCCTTTTTCAACTCGATGACGATGCGCATTCCCTCGCGACTCGACTCGTCGCGCAAATCATGAATACCCCCAAGCCGACCGTCGCGGACGAGATCGGCGATCCGTTCGAGCAGCAGCGATTTATTCACCTGGTACGGAATTTCGGTGACGATGATTTGGATGCCGCGCTTGTAGGGCTCGAACTCCGCTTGCGCCCTCAGCGTCAAATGTCCGCGGCCCGTCGCGTAGTAGCTGCGAATCCCGTCCGTTCCACAAAGCATCGCGCCGGTCGGGAAATCGGGACCCGGCATCTTCTCGAGAATGTCATCGAGCGTACAATCCGGATTCTCGGCTTCGAGAACGAGCGCGGCCGTCAGCTCGCGAAGGTTATGGGGCGGAACATTGGTCGCCATCCCGACTGCGATTCCGGAAGAACCATTCGCGAGAAGATTCGGAAAGCGACTCGGAAGGACGATCGGCTCTTCCATCTGGCCGTCGAAGTTGGGCTGGAAATCGACCGTCTCGCGATCGATGTCGCGAAGCATCTCCTCGGCAATCTTCGCCAGTCGCGCTTCGGTATAGCGATAGGCCGCGGCCGAGTCGCCATCGACGCTACCGAAATTGCCTTGACCGTCGACGAGCGGATAGCGGAGTGAAAAATCCTGGGCCATCCGAACCATCGAATCGTAGACCGCACTATCACCATGCGGGTGGTAGTGCTTCAGAACCTCGCCGACGACACCCGCCGATTTGGAATAGGGCCGATTCGAGTGGAGGCCTTCCTGGTTCATCGCGTAGAGGATCCGACGATGGACGGGTTTCAAGCCGTCCCGCACGTCGGGCAGAGCGCGGCTGATGATGACCGACATCGAATAGGCGAGGAAGGACGAGCGGACCTCATCCTCGATATTCACGGTCGAGATTTGGCCCTCGGGCGGGGTCGGCGGGGTTTCGTCGCCCGTCGGATCGATTGGCTCGTCGGACATTTAGAGCTTCGCCTTCCTGGCCACGGGTCTAGACATCCAGATTCGACACGTTGAGTGCATTGTCTTCGATGAATCGCCGACGCGGCTCGACGACATCGCCCATCAGGGTCGTGAAGACATCGTCTGCTTCGACCCCATCCTCGATTCGAATCTGAACGAGACTTCGGTTCTCCGCGTTCATCGTGGTTTCGGCGAGTTGGTCCGGATTCATCTCGCCCAGCCCTTTGTAGCGCTGGATCGAAAGACCCTTGTTCGCAAATTCGAGCATGCGTTCGAGCAAGAGCGAAACAAGGGGGAAATTTTCGGGTTCGTTCTCGCCGTGACGTAACGAATAGGGGGCTGAACCGAGGTCCGAGAGCTGTTCCACCAGACGGAGCATTCGCTTGAACTCGGCGGAGTCGATGAGCGCTCGATCGAGTGGGCTGCGCAAGGTCTGGCCGGCACGCCTTGATTTCGCGATGAGCTTGTAGCCGCCGCCGTCGAGTTCTTGCTCCGTCGTCCAGCTCAGTTCGCCGACCTCGTCGCCGCCTTCGGGCGGCCTCGCGCGCGCGAGTTCCGTCTCGATGAGGGGGACGACCTCGTCGAGCAAGACTCGTTCGTCTTCGAGGTCTTCGGTCGTGGGTCGTCCGATCTGTGACGCTGCGTCGACCACTCGTTCGTCAAAGAGACGAATTTTGAAATGATCGAGGGCTCTTTGGTATTGACTCGCGTTCTTGAGCAAAGCACGGAGCGCGGTGTCCTCGCGGGTCTCTCCGTCGCTACATTCGACCCGACTGCCGACCAGGGCGAGACCGAAGAGATACTCCTCGAGCGCGGCCTCATCTTTGAGGTACTGGCTGGACTTTCCCCGCTTCACCTTGAATAGAGGCGGTTGGGCAACGTAGAGATAGCCTCGTTCGATGAGATCGCGCATCTGACGATAAAAGAACGTCAAGAGAAGCGTGCGGATATGGCTGCCATCGACATCGGCATCCGTCATGATGATGACGCGGTGGTAGCGTGATTTTTCGGCGGCGAAATCTTCACCGATTCCAGTGCCCAGGGCCGCGATGATCGCTTGGATCTCGACACTCGCGAGCATGCGATCGATTCGCGCGCGCTCGACATTCAGGATCTTGCCGCGAATCGGTAGGATCGCCTGGGTTTTCCGCGAGCGTCCCTGCTTCGCGGTGCCGCCCGCCGAATCGCCTTCGACGATGAAGATCTCACACTTCGCGGGGTCTCGTTCCTGACAGTCGGCGAGCTTGCCCGGCAGGCTGAAATCCGCGAGCGCTCCCTTCCTTCGCGCGAGATCCCGAGCTTTGCGTGCGGCTTCTCTCGCCCGGGCCGTATCCACGATCTTGGCCACGATCGGTTTGGCGATTCGAGGATTCTCTTCGAGAAAACTCGTCAATTGTTGATAGACGATGCCCTCGACGACGCCCCGAACCCCGCTCGTGCCGAGCTTGGTCTTGGTTTGGCCTTCAAATTCCGGTTGTGGAATCTTGACCGAGATCACCGCGGTCAGCCCCTCTCGCAAATCCTCTCCGGCGAGCGAGAACGAATCGCCCTTGCCTGCCTTTCTCGAGCTGTTTTTCGAGTTCGCATTGATGTAGCGATTGAGAGTGCGGGTGAGCGCGGTTCGGAACCCGATGAGGTGCGTACCGCCCTCGATCGTATTGATGTTATTTGCGAAGGAGTAGACGGACTCGTTGTAGGAATCGTTGTATTGAAGCGAGATTTCGACATCGACCATGACTTCTCGGCCGTGATCGTTGAAGGTTCGTTGGCCGCTGAGATAGATCGGATTCGGATGGAGGGGGCTGCGTTTTTCATTGAGATGTTCGACGAAAGAGTTGATCCCGCCGTGGTAACAAAAGTCATGCCTCTTATCCGTATTCATGTCACGAATCAGAATGCGAACCCCCGCATTGAGAAAGGACAGCTCACGAAGTCGTTTCGAAAGGACGTCGAAGGAGAATTCGGTAATCGGAAAAATTTCTGGATCGGGGAAGAAGGTGACGCGAGTGCCGGTTTTTTCGGTTTCACCAACGACCTCGAGCGGGCCATCTGGAATTCCGCGCTGATAGGTTTGTCGATGGAGTTTTCCGGAGCGTGAGATCTCGACTTCGAGCCGTATTGACAGCGCGTTGACGACGGAGATGCCGACGCCATGTAGGCCCCCCGAAATCTTGTAGGAATTCTCGTCGAATTTACCGCCGGCGTGAAGCGTGGTCATGACGACTTCACATGCCGATCGACCTTCCGTTTCATGAATGTCGGTTGGAATGCCTCGGCCGTTGTCCGTGACACAGACGCTGCCATTACTTTCGATGATGACGCTGATCTCATCGCAATGACCGGCCAGGGCTTCATCGATCGAGTTGTCGACGACTTCATAGACGAGATGATGCAACCCATCGGGTCCGGTTGTCCCGATATACATTGCAGGTCGTTTGCGGACGGGCTCGAGCCCCTCCAAGACCTCAATCGAACTGGCGTCGTAGCTCACGGACCGTCCTTCTGGCAGTGGTTGTGCCGCGAATCGTTTTCAACCGTTTCTCGAGATCTGGAGAATCGAAAATCGGACTATTTG
>SMVB01010731.1_pt1 | contig 15337 bp, 15 predicted proteins | sample 2456461 | NCBI WGS metagenome assembly SMVB01 (sample SAMN11095934, study PRJNA526329) | marine sediment metagenome | biome: Marine sediment; feature: Surficial sediment; material: Deep marine sediment; isolation source: Hadal surficial sediment | place: Pacific Ocean | collected 2014-05 | depth... | reverse complement strand
GTTCCAGCGTGCTATGTCCTGTATTGATGCCGGTAAATACGAAGCGCTGTACAGGATGGGCGTCATAAAAAACCAGAACGTCATCAGCGGGGGAAGAATCTGGGCAATATCGCGTACGAAAACCTGCGTCGCGCTGGCAAAAAGCGCCAGTGAACAGGCCAGCACCCATAGCAATAATATGACTGGAATAACCGCAACTAAAGAAAGCCAGTGAATATCCGTGCCCATCAGTTGCAAAATTATCAGCACGGCAAGGTATCCGACCATTTGCATGATAAAGGTCGCAGTAACTGCGGCCAGTGGTATTTGCTCGGTGGCAAAAGCGACCTTTCCGATCAGGGCGCCATTGGCCGTGATCGAACTGTTGGCCTTTAATATCGCTTCTGAGAACGCTATCCACGGCCAGAAGGCGACCGCGAGGTAAGGAACAAAGCCAATATCCCCAGCTTCCGGGATACGTGCTTTGAATATAGTTGAAAACACAAAAGCGTAGACCGCCAGTAGCAATAAAGGCTGCAAAATGAGCCATGCAAAACCGGTCAGGTTCTCAAGATAATCCTGGCGTATCTGGCGTATGACCAGATTTTGAAAAAATACACGGTCTATTTTTCGTTGTTTGCCCGTTGCCATTCCGAGTTGACCGACTGTTGAGGAGTGTCAGTGTACCTTGATTAGTCTTGTTCAACCTCAATGCCAATAAATTCCTCACCCAACACCCTGATGATCATTTCACGCATGGCGTCAGTGGTCATATCGACATCCAGGGATGTCAGGCTACTCAGGTAATCCCGCCTGGTGCGATCTTCATGGAGCTTGTGTTGCTGCTCGATCAACTTTTCCTTGACGTCCTCAAACTCAATAAGTTGAGGTTCGTTGCGGGCGTCAAGACGTATGATGTGATAACCGTAGCTGGTTTTTACCGGTGCGGAAATTTCGCCGGATTGAAGCGCAAACGCGGCCAGTTCAAAAGCCTGCACCATGTCTCCCTTTTCCACATCTTTGAACTTGCCATGATTGGAAGCGGCGCTCGGGTCCTCTGAATACTCCGTCACGAACTGGTCGAATAGTTCAGGGGATTGCAGGATTTGCTGGTAGAGCGAATCTGCCAGCGCCGATGCGTCTTCATCACTTCGTTCTTTTGAAGATACCAAAATGTGGCTGACATCGATGGTGGGCGTTGTTTGAATATACTGCTGGTTCATTTGGTAATATTCACCAGCCAGCAACTCGTAATCTGCCGGGGGTTGCTGGCTGATGTAATGTGCAAGCCAGGCATTGGCAAGCTCGTCACTAGCCGCGAGTTGCATGCGGTCGATCATCATTTGCCCTTTGTCGTATCCTGCCTCACGAGCATCTGCGGCCAATTGCGCATTGACCAGCATCGAGAAAACCAAATCTGTAAATCGCCCCGTGTCCCGTAAACTCCGGTAGCGAACATCTGCCGGTATTCTATCTACGCGTGCGGCAAATGCGCTTTGAGTGATAACACCCTTGCCCCTCTGGGCCAGGATTTCCGGATCACCGGTTTCATCCTGCGAATGGACAATTGATGGCACTGCCAATAAGGCTGAGAGCATACATATCAAAAAACATGGTTTCATTAAAAAACTCCGGGCCGTTCAGGCGGTAGATATAAAAAAAGCCGGGTACCCTTGCGGATACCCGACTCTTGTCATGCTTGCCTATTCGCTGCGATTCACGTGCTGCATGGTTGCTATACATGAAGGCGTGGTACAAGTTGACGAATCAGGATCGGTACCATTAGTAAACGTCATATTTATATAATAATCGGTGTTGGGCTCCAACTGACAACCCACCGAGCCATTGGTCGCCCACCTAATAGCTCCGCCGGTGCCCCACTTGTGGTCACATTCGGGGGCCACGTCGAAAACACCCGGACAGGTGCTGAGCGCGCCGAACCTCTTACCGTCAGACTTTGTATTTCCCACGCTGGCTATCGAACCATTGTCAACCGCATTACCGGTATTGAATTTAATCGCCTTATAGCCGTTTCGTGGAATACCCATGTCGCTGTTTCTATAAATTGGACCAGGGAACTCAGTACCCCACAGGGTTGCCCAGTTGATGTTAGATCCGGACAGTGCAGGATCAGGGCAGTTATCCGGGTCCGGGTCACCGTCCGGTGCATTAACCGTGACAAACCTCGTTGCCTGATCAGGGTTTCCGTCACCTGTACAGTTAAGACCAAATTCATAAGTACCAGCCGAAGCAATGGTCACAGAGGTGCCATTGCTGGACGTACCAATGTTCATATTGGTCCACGCAGCAACATCACCTGAAGGTGTACATGCGGTTGCATTTTCGGTTGACCAACTCAGTGACGTGGAAGCACCCTCATCAATGGGTGAGGTCACAGTGAATGACAGTATGTCTACAGCCGGTGGTGGTGGCTCTTCACAGGGCTCCGCTTCACACGCTGGCTCTATTGTATAAGTCACACTGGTGGTGATCTGTAATACGTTGGTATTGGGCAAAAGTTTGATCGCCTGGATGTGCTCAGCCGGTATTACGGCCGGATTACCATCCTGATCATAAACTTCGATACTTATCTGGGCGCTGGCCGTAATGCTAAGCAACATCAGCAGGCCAGGCCACATCAATCCTTTTAAACTGTAAATTCCTTTTAACTGTTTCATTATCTCTTTCCTCTCTCGGGGTCTAGACCGGTATACACATAAAGTTGTCTGCTTATCTTATTAGTATCAACTTGTGCAACACAATTTTATTATGATTAACAAATAATTAATAATTCAAATGTCCGAACATAAGAGAGGGCCGTTTCACGGCCCTCTCTCATTACTTCATACATCATTACCGTATGAATAGATTAATACTCAATATTTACTGAGGATTAACTACTACCCAGTTTACGGGTTGATTTATGCTGGTAAAGACCACCATAGTTAGCCCGTACAGTAATGTTACCGTCTGTGAATGAACGTTTGAAGTTCTGGGCTGCAAAACCTGCAACCGGCAGACCTTCAAGGCCACCCAACGGTGTACGCGTCAGAGCGGCTTCACCGTCGTCGATTATGCCATCACCATTAGCGTCATGCGGATAATCGTCCAGTTCCAGACGCACCCAACCATTTTCGTAACCAAGTAAAGTGTTATCAATGGTGTGGAAATTGCTGGAACCCAGGATCGGTGTTTTACCGTCGATTGATGCAAACGGTCCACCAAACCTGATAACGCTGGTCTCGTAGCACAACTCGAACGGAATTATGCCTGGACGACCCGGATCCGGCGGTGCCGGTGAAACGATCGGCGGAATGTCGTCACCCGGCGTGTCACCTGGTGATTGTTCTTCACGATCCCAGATGGTATCAAGAATCACTACTTCACATGCGCCATAGCCACCCAAACGCTCGTTGTCGCCCCATACGGATGTAAATGGTGCAACTGGTGGATCATCCTGACCGGTATCGTCAGCAAACACATAAAAGTTCTTGGTCGGGAAAGTGACAACCCACTCGGTACCAGCAGCAACAGACACTTCAGTCGTGTATTCATTCATGACCTGGTCATGCATGAACACGAAAGAAATAGCGTCAACGCCACGTGTGAAGGAGGCGCTGTAAGTATCACCATTATCAAGGAACACGGTACCCTCAAGAACGTCACCACTGTTCAGGCTCGGCAAAGAACTGCCGGGTTGCTGATGAAGTCCAGTACCGTCGCCTTCAACAGATACTGAGTAGCCGTTAAGGGCCGTGGCATCGTAACTGTACATCGCGCCATCACCCGGGTTAACAATCGCCGCTCCGCCAAATAAACCGCCGGAAGGATTTTCCAAATCCTGGAATGGATTGGTCAACCAGTAACCATCATTTGCCTGATTGGCACCAATGGTCCATGCGTCAACCAACTGATCACAGTCGGCAGGCTTGCCGTCTGCACCATGCAATGCTGCATCTGCGGACGAACCAACCAAGGTTCCCATTTCGATCATTTCAAAATGACCTTCAGAAGCACGGCTGATGTCTGAACCGCCCATGTCTTTTTCCATTTCGAAAGGCAGGAAAGCCTGCGAACCGCCACTACCGTACAGGTAAGGAACAGTACACGAGGAATCATTGATCATCAGAGTCGGCGTACCGGCGACATCAGCTATCACTGCGGTCCATACGTCGTAAGGTGACATGTATAAGTTAAAGTCAAGAACTTCTTGTGAGTTCTTGCCTTCCATGAAGCGAACCTTCACGGCTTTCCCATCATCAGAGGTGTTAACCACTGACAGAAGGGTATTGTTACCACCATTGGTGGTGTAGTAAGGGTAAATCAACACCTGGCCAAGGCCATCAGGGTTGATGTTGACTGCCTGAGCTGAACCTACAATTCCGGCGGCTCCCGCCAGACCTGCAAGTACTGCTGCTGTCAGATTTTTTCTGTTCATTACAACACTCCTATTGTGTACACAGGGCTTAAATATGTATTTATAAGTGCACCCCAACCGTAACCATTACGGCGGAAACACACAGTTTACGCACAATTGCATGGCAATCTTACGTTAAAACCGGCATCAAGGCAACAAAGAAGAAACATTTAATTTCATATATGCCACATCATTGTCTGGGCACAAAATACCAGGTTCGATCTGCCAGCACCCACGATTCTTCGATCACTTGCGTGCCGTCGAATGATCTTACACCAGGAACGGCGCCATAAACACTATAATCCAAAGAAATCTTTACCTTGCAGCTTGTTTCTGCACAATCACTTTCAATGTAACGGGCATCAGTCCAACCAACCTGCTTGGATAATAATGCCCGTATGTACTGAACATAGGACACACTTGAGCGATATCCAGGGGAAAGGTATTCATAGGCAGCTTCAATGTCATCGCTCAGCAAAGCCTGCCATCTCTCTGCAGCACGCCGTTCAAGCTGGTTTTCTTCGGGCGCGGAAGTGGCACAACCGCCCAACAGGCCACCCAGTAACAACAGGCTACAAACCAGGCTGGATAAAACCCTGCAACGAAGTCCGAAAATACACTTCATCATTTAATCACCCTTTCCTTGTAATACTTCGTGCTTGATCGGCGGCACCTTCATGAATTCTCTACGTATATCGTCACTGACCGTTTTAAGGTCGTTGATGTTTTCGATCACGGTGGGCGTGATCATGACGATGGTTTCACTACGCACCGTTAAGTTTGTTGTGCTTCCAAATAAGCGGCCAATCCACGGAATGCGATTCAAATAAGGTACGCCGGTGCGGCCTTTGGTTGATTGCTCGGAGATCAGCCCACCCAAAAATATGGTCTGGCCCGACTGTACAGCCACCTGCGTTGTGACCGATTTGTTATTGATGGGCGGGTTGCCACTGGTCGAAATATCCGGATCGCGTGGGCCGGGCCGGCTTATCTCCTGGGTAATATCCATGTACACCAGGCCACCCGGGTTTATCCTCGGCGTAACCGTCAGCGTTACACCCGTTGACACATATTGTGCACTGCTGATGACATTATTATTGCCCGTTGAAATACTTGAAGACTGGACCGGTATCTGTGTACCCACCGTAATGGTAGCGGTCGCGTTATTACGCACCAGCAACGACGGTGCTGCCACTGATCGAACATCGGTCACACTGTCCAGCGCCGCAATCGTCGCCTGTATAAAACCGGAGCCCAGACCTGCTGTAATGGTTGCGAAGAAATTGGTCGCACCACCAAACGCTACGCTGTCAAAGCCGGAACTGATCGCACTATCATTGGGCGGTACGAGCAGGTCAGGGTTGTTGGTCAGAAACCAGTTCACGCCAAAATCCAGTTGCTCATTCAGCTCTACATCCAGCACCTGCGACTCGATCAGCACCTGTAAAGGCTCCTGGTCGATGCGCTCCATTGCAGCCTGGATGGATTGGTATTGGGCGCTTGTTGCCTGTATCAACAGGGAGTTTGTCTCCAGCACCGAGGTAATGCGTATGTCACCTTCATAGGGTGTAACAATGCTGCCAGTACTGCGGTTAGTTTCAAAGCCACGGGTATTGGCGGAATTTCGATTTGAATTGAAGTCGCTGATCGAACTGCTTTGCACTTCCTGCAAACCCGGCGCCAGGGTGCCGCGAGTGGATCGCTGTGAAGGGGCGTTTGTGACCCCGCCGAACAACTGTGTCAGGTAACCAGCCAGTACTTCAGCCTCGAGGTTTTTGACCCGGTAAACGTATAGCTGCACACCTGAACCGGAAGCGCCGCGATCAAGCGTTTCAATCCACTTACGCGCTTTTTCAAGATAGGCTTCCTGAGGTGTGATCACCATGATGGATGCCAGCCGCTCCAGTGGCACAAACCTGAACATGCCGGCGAGCGGCGATTCTGAATCCATCGCAAAAATACTGGTCAGCTCCGTGGTGATAGATTCAACGTCCACGGTATGCAATGGATATATACCCACAGACATGCCTGCCAGCCAATCGACGTCAAATATATCGACCGTTTGCTGGTAATTGCGCAGTTCTTCCTGTGTGCCTGCCAGGAAAATCATGCTCCTGCCCGGATCGACCCGCACCATCGCGCCTTCGCGAACATAGGGCTCGAGGATCTTTGCCATTTCGGCTGCAGCGATGTATTTCAATGGCACGACCCTGACTTCGTAGCCCATCGCCTGGGCTTGTCTGCTCAGCACCGGCACCAGGTTGCCACGTATCGCTTCCGATACCGGCAGGATGTGATAACGGCCTTCGGTATAGACCATTGCGGCGCCATTCCAGCGCAGCAATAATTCCAAAATGGGCATCAATTGATCACGGGACACCGGTTTGGAGGTTGAAAACGTCACCTGTCCGCTGACACCCGGTCCAATGACAAATGTTTCCTGCAAAACCTCACCCAGAATGGTGTGCACGACCGACTGCAGGGATTCGCCTTCAAAATTGAGTACGATCTCGCCATCCTCTGATACAGCGCTGGGTTTGCGCCTGGCCGCGTCCTCGTTTATGAAGGTGTTATCGCCTGGGTAAAATTCCACTTCTTCCACACCACCTGCATCGGATGCATTAGTTGTGGTCGAGTAAATGGGCTCCGTGATCGGTTCGCTGGAAACTGTCGTCAATCGCTGGTGTCCATCGTATTGCCGTTCAGGTGCAGTGGTGCTGCAACTGGTTAACAGCAGCAATGCAAGCACCATATGAATGAAGGATTTCATTTGATGGCGCCCCTGATTTTTTGTGCTTTATCCATCTTTATCTTTGCTACCCTGGTCTTTGTCGTCATTGTCGATGGGGTCCTTTCTGTTGGTTTTCATCATCGCACGAATCGCATTCTGGTACGCATTCGGGTCAGTGGTTGCGGTGTGACCCGTCGTTGCGCCAAATGTTGAGGAGGACGCCGGTCGCCCGCCACTTTGTCGCAGGCTTCGGGCCTCGGCTTGTTTGTCTTCCTGCTCACGGCGCAACTCTTCCCTGCGCTCCGCAATACGTTGGCGTATTTGCTCGGCGCGGCTCAGCGGCTGACCATCCTCGTCTACCAATCCAGCGTTCTGGTTCACACGGGCCTGTGCTGGCGTTTGCGCGGGTTTTGGCGGCTGTTCGATTTTGATGTCGTGGACTTCAAGTTCGAGTTCCAGTTTGTCCCCTTCGCGCGATTCAAGCACGACGCGGCGCGGCATCACTGAACTGACCTGCCAGCCAACGAAGGCGCCGGTCATCGGCTGGCCTTCGTGTGCCATGATACTTTTTCCATCGCCTTCTACAGGCTGCAACGAGGCAATCCGCATGCTCGGGGTAATGATGACGCCGGTCAGTTTGACTTCGGGGGCATCTTCAAGGCCCATCGAAGCATTCATCATTGACCCGTCGTCCATATCCGAGATCACCGGTTGGCGTGATTCGTTAAACATTGGCTTTTCATTAATCACCTTGTATTCGCTCAGCGGACCCACCTGCTGCGCAACAATTGAAGGCTCCGGTTTATCATCTCCGGCAGCATCGGTGGCGTCAACATCCACCGACATCGGCCAGTTCCACAACACAATAAGCGCCACCGAAATCAGCGCAAACGCACCACTAACGGCGATCAAAGCCTTGCCCAGCGGGTTGTCCTGCAGCCACTTCATTTCAAATACCCGGAAACATTGAATCGAATATCCAGCGCACCCTGGCTTTCGGCCCGTGCATTTCTTCCACGGCGCCGTGCGCGCGGACGGATGATGTTCAACTCACTGACGAGCATCAGCGGAATACCAATTTCCATGCCGTACAGTATCTGTAAAAAATCATCGGCGTTACAGCGCATGCGAACATTGACCGTGACCTTCTCAAAACGCTCCTGCACGCGTGGGCGCACCGGTTGTCGGCTGACGATTTGACAGTTCTCAGCCGCCAGCGAGCGCACCATTTGCCCAAGCTGGCTGGACATGGCTGCCGCAGCTTCATCAAAGCCGGGTTCTTTGAGAAACAAATCTGCGTCACTTTCAGAGTTTTTTATGTTGCCCAGTTGCGCCTGTAATGATTCCCGCTGGGCTGCGACCACCTGGAAACGATTTAACTGTGTCCGCAGGTCACCCAGTTCCCCGGCATATTCGCGGTGACGCTGAATAAACCAGTGAAATACCAACAGGTAAACCAGTATCAAGGAGATAAACAAAAGCAAAAGTGCTGTCGTTTTCGAATTGCGCTGGTCCGGTATGAATTGCATTATCCTGCGTCCTGCACGGTAATTTTTACGCTGAGGTCAAATATTTCTTTACCGCTGCGGTTGTCCAGTCGGGTTGGGCCCCGGAAGGACGCGCTACTGAAAAATTCGGAGTCGTTTATCAATTCGATCAGGCTCTGGGCATTGTCGGACTTACCCTGCATCTGAATGGTGTCTTCCTGCATGGAAAGACGGTCCAGAAAAGTGTCCGAAGGTAACAGGCGGGTCAGCTCCGCCAGCATCTCCACCCTCGACCCGTTATTGATCTTCTTGCTTTGCATAAAGCCTGCGGCTTCGCTGGCATCTTCTATTTGTTTGCGTATCTGCTGCACCGCCAATGCCTCGGCTCGCACGTCCTCTATGGCCGCCTCTACTTCATTGATTTGATGTTCGCGTAACCACAGCGATTGCGTCATGATTACAGCCAGCAGTGCTGCGGCCACGGCAGCCAGTAACCAATTTGCGCGCACCTTCTCATTAACGATGCGATAGCGCAGTGCTTCCGGCAACAAGTTCACACCGGTGGGCCCTGTTGCTGACATCACATCAACACCGGCAGGTGCGAGACCAAGGCGTTTGAGCAATTCAATGTGCGCGTCCAGCGGCCCTTTTGGCGTAACAAATAAATCAAAATGCAATTGGCCGGCCTCGCGGTCCCGGCTGATTACTCTCCAGGTGAAATAGACGTCTTCAGCCTGAAACGGCGTGTGCCGGTCCATTTCATAGGCCAATGCCTGACGCAGGTTCCCTTCGGTCGCCAACGGCATTACCACTTCTGTCCGCAATACATCAGCTTCAGAAAGCAGTAAATCGCGACCTGTTTCAGTCAATTCGTGCTGCTGGAGCAATTCCCGGACTTGTTGTTGCTGTAAGTGCAGGTCCTGAACCGAGGAAAAAGTATCCAGCGCCTGGATCGCACCGGCATCATCCACAGAGAGGCTGATATCATCACTGTTGACCTGCATCAGCAATCGGCGGCGGGCGTATTGCAAACGCGCACGCAAGCGGGATGGCATTGCATTGCGCAATTCTTCGCTCCACCATTTGAAGAACTGTCCTGCCGGACCGTTAACAAACCGGTTGCGAATATCCTGGAAGGTATTGTTGAGTGCGATTGCCATCGTTTTTATTTGACCCTAGCCCGCATATTTCACCAGTATCCCGGATGATGGCGATGTACAGATGTGACTGGACGCCGGGCTGGACTGAAGACCATAGCCGTAGCTATGGGCTGAAGGAAGCTCAAGTCCAATTGCATATGGGCAAGCCAGGGCCGGGATAGGTAGCGGGCCGTGTACAAAGTGTGCCCAGGAGGTTTTACATATATCTGTCATTTAATTCAATTGATTCATGTAATTATGACCAGGCCTGATACCGACTGGTGAAATATGCGGGCTAGTGTTAAAAACCTTCGCGCCAACGCAATACACGGTAGGGGTTACCATTTCGATCCCCCCCAAGCCGTATGGTGGCTTCCAACTGTTCCCACACGCCATTGGGCATCGTTGCCCTGACACGAATACTATACGTGACACCTCGACCTTGTTCCATGATTACAAGACCATTGGGTAATTCGGTGCCAAGCTCATCCCCGGGTTCGCGGGAGTTTCTGTCAGCGACAAAGTCCTCAGCTTCTTCATACGTAATGTCCGGCAAGGCCATCAATGCCTGCACCGGCGAAAATGCAGCTTCCGGCAATCGGGCCCTGGAGAACACGGTGATGCCCGGTTCCAGCCTGCTGAATAACTCATAAGTCATCCCTAAAACCTGCAACAGTTCTTCAACCATAAAGAACGGTCTGTTGGCCGGACCCATTTCCAGGCCTGCAGCAAAATAAGCTTCTTCTTCCGCGCCGTTGACACGTTCCAGTTCGTCGACATCGCGCCAGTCCATCACTGCCGCTGCCAATATTTCTGCGTCACTCAACTCAAGCCCGTGCCCGCTGAAAAGCGTGACCAGGGTTAATTCGTCCGTTGCGTTGATATCAAGTTTGCCACGCTCATCTATTGCGCTGATTTCAACAGCAATACCGTTGACCTCCAATGAATACACACGGCCATCGGCACGCATACGTGTTTCGTCCTGCGGGTCGCGCAGCCACAATGCTGAAAGATTGATCGCTGCCTCTGCGGTCAAACGGGCCTGTACACCCGACAACAATGCATTGGATTCCAGCCTGTCCATCCGGGCCATCAGGGCGAAGGCGCTGGTGGTAATGGTAATCAACAGCAGCACCCATAACACCAGTACCAGGGCGATGCCTTGTTGCCTGCCGGGTTGCTGTTTTCTGCCGACCGGAAAATTCATGAGTCCGGCTCCCCTCTGCGGCTTATCAGGTCCTGGATTGTTTGCCGATAACTTCTGCTTTCTGCGCCACCGTTTAATGCCGTTTCATCGACCCGCACCCCGGCGACCAAATCCGGCCACCGCAAACGTGAATCTTCCGGCAACTCGATACTGAGACGCACGGCAACGGGCAATACTCCGGGCTGGTCCCAATTTGAACTCCAGGCTGTCAATTCGCCCTCTTCGTCTTTTCCCAGGTACTCAAAAAAAGCCGACTCCACACGCTCAACCAGGACAATGGGGTCTCTGTCGTAGAGCCGTTCCTGTTCAAAGCCCTGTAGCAGGGCGTGACTGAATTGCAACACCAGCCCGCCGTTACCCGGCACGAGTTCCAATAACTGAACTTGCGGACCACCGATACCAAGATAACCCGGCATAGGTGCAACGTACTGTATGTGAACCGAGTCGCCTTCAAAATTGACACGAACCTCATCGATTTCGTCGATCACCGCAAAGGGCAATGGCAACATTTGATTGATACGCCGCCTGATGAACTGGTGGGCAGCGCGAACTTCCCCGCCTTGTGCGAGCGTGATTTCCCCGCGCTCAGCGGAACGGGTCGCAGCACGTAAGCCGCCATATGCCAAGCCAAGCAACATGCTCATCAGGGTAATGGAAAGTAACAACTCCACCAGCGTAAAACCTGCGGTTTTCCGGTGCTTTATCTTCCTGGGTTTTATGTTACAGGGTCTGTTTTTGCGGGTTTGAATCATCAGCGATTGGCCAAAATGCTGCGTATCGTGGAAAAATGCAAGTCACGTTGCCTGCGTCCTGATTGCCAGTCAATGTTCAGGTCAACACGGTACAGCTCGGTGCCGGTCAACTCTGCAAGTTCCATTGTGTGGTCTTGGTCGCCTTCTGCCTGGAACAGGTAGATATCCAGTTGCCACTGATAACGATTCAGCCCCGTGCCGCTGAACTGACCTTCTTCAAGTGAAATTTCGGTTCCAACAAGATCGAAAATTGATTGTGCAAATAATGCAACCTCCGTGTCATCCCGCGCGCGGGTCACGCTGCGCATCGAGACTGCCATTATTTCCAGTACCGTCGCGAAACTCAAGGCAAACACCACAAAGGCAAGCATGACCTCCAACAGTGTGAAGCCCTGCTGCTGGCGCCCGCCGGGATTAATTGAACGGATTCTCATCCTTCGATCCTCTCCAGCGATGCCTTTCCGGTCAGCCAGGCAACATTAACCCGGTACTCACGCCCGTTGACCGTCAGTTCGATATGTCCGCCGGTGGAACCACCATCCGGGAAAAACCTGATCCCTGAGACCGCTTCTGAAGTTACTTCTGAACGTGCCGTTGTGATTGTCACGTCGACTCCGTCTGGCAGGAACACCGGTTTGCGACCGGGTGCCTGGTAGCTTCGGTTTTCAATATCAACAACAAACACCTGTTCCGCTTTGCTTACAATTGCCCGGGTTCTCGTATAACTCAGTGATGCGACCAGCTTACGTGAGGCAGCCCTCGACTCCGCAGCAGAAACGCTGCGCGACAGGGAAGTGGCTACCAGCCCCATAATCAGCGCGATAATAACCATGACCACCATCAGTTCCACCAGCGTGAAACCGTGGTTTCCGGAATTGCCCTTGTAGTATTTGATGTTCAAACCCTTATTGGTTCAAGTGTGGGATCAAGTGACGGGCCGGGAGGGTGGCTATTCCCAACTGCTGATGTCCGCATTGTTGTCTTCACCACCCCGTTGGCCATCAGCGCCGAAAGACTGGATATCGAAGTCACCATGATCACCCGGCGCGCGATACTGGTAATCACGACCCCACGGATCCTTTAAAAGCGACCTTTTGATATACGGTCCATTCCAGCCCCTGGCATTTGCAGGCTCGTTGACAAGGTCTTCGAGTGAAGAAGGGGTGTTGCCCGTATCGAGGTAAAAATGCTCTACCGACATTGAAATGCGACTGATTTGCGATGACGCGGCTTTGGCCTTTGCGCTTTCGGCTTTGCCGATGATACCGGGAAGTACAAGTCCGGCTATCAAAGCCAGTATCACCAACACCAGCAATAATTCGACCAGTGTAAATCCGCCCTGGCGTTTGGGGTTGTGGGTTAAATCCATTTTAAAAAGTCTCCTGCCAAAATCTGTGTGTTCAATCGACGGATTCTGCTGTAACCGCCGGCATGTTTGTTAGTCCTCTGACCGTCTACTCAGCCGACCAGTTCATTAATACTCATAATTGCCATCAACACCGACATGACAATGGTGCCGATCATGAGCGCCATTAACATCGTCACCACCGGTGTGAACACCGCCAGTAAACGGTCTATCGTGTTGCGAACTTCCTTGTCATAGGTGTCGGCAACTTTCAACAGCATTGAATCCAACTGGCCTGTTTCTTCACCAACACTGACCATTTGCACCGCAAGCCTGGGGAAGTGCCCGTTTGCCGCCAGGTTTTGCGCCAGCCCACCGCCCGTTTTCACTTGCTGGGTGGTCTCTTGAAGATCCTGTCTGAGCACGGTATTGGTCATCACATTGCGGGAGATCGACAGGGCAGACAGAAGCGGAACGCCGTTTGTGAGCAATGTGCCGAGGGTGCGCGCGAGACGTGCAATTTCCAGTTTAGCCACCAGGTCACCCACCCAGCGAGTGCCCAGCACGCGTTCATCCCACCGCAGACGCTTTTCCCGGTCCGCCAGCATACGCCGGAAAAGTGTGACTGCGAGCACCGCCAAAGCTGCCAGACCCCACCAGAAGTTTTGTAAAACACTGCCAATCGCCAATACCATCTTTGTAACCAACGGCAAGTCCCCTCCCAGTTCATCAAAAATTGGTGTGAATTGGGGGATGACATAAACCAGCAGTAAAATCAGCGATCCTCCAGCCAGTACCATCAGCAGGATCGGGTAAATCATCGCGGATACAATGCTGTCCTTGAGATCCCTGGAGCGCTCCATGTAATCGGCCAGACGATCCAGCGTCACATCCAGTGAACCGCCAACTTCACCAGCGCGCACCATGTTTACAAACAACCTGCTGAATGATCCGTGCTGGGCTTCCAGGGCCTGGGACAAACTCCCGCCCTCCCGCACATGATCCCTGATATTAGTCACAGTGCGTTTAACCCGGGCGTTCTCAGCAAGATCGAGCAATACCAGCAAAGACCGGTCCAGTGGCAGACCGGCACCAAGCAAGGTGGATAACTGCTGGGTGAACTGCCCCACCTCGCGGGTATTCATACCACGGCTTTTCAGCCTGAATAAGTCCAGACTGAAACCACCCTGCCCGGCAGCGTGGGCCGACAGCGGTATATTTCCACCCTCCTGAAGCTTGGCGATAACCGACTCTTTTGACGCTGCCTCCATCGAGCCACGCACAGTTTCGCCCGATGGCGACACCGCTTTATATTCAAACAATGGCATCAGGCTTCCAGGGTCACGCGCAGCACTTCTTCAATGGTGGTCACACCCTGAAGACACTTAAGCAAACCATCCTGGTACATGGTGCGCATTCCTTCGCTGACCGCCTGCGCGTGTATTTCGCCCGAGGTTGCTTTCTGCATGACCATTCTGCGGATCGGATCCGACATCAGCAATAATTCCAGAATGCTGGTCCGGCCAAAATAACCGGATGGGTTATCTTCGGTCGGAACAGGACGGCAGACCGTATAACTGTCCTGTTGTATAAACTCAGCAAAGCCGAGTTCTGCTGCGACCTCCGGCGGTAACTCCACCTGATCGCGCGCACCCTCACTCAGGGTTCTGACCAGGCGCTGCGCCAAAATGGCGTTCACAGTGGAAGTCAACAGGTAGTCATCCACGCCCATATCCAGCATGCGGGTAATGCCACCTGCTGCATCATTGGTGTGAATGGTGGACAGCACCAGGTGACCGGTCAGCGCCGACTGAATAGCGATTCTGGCAGTTTCGAGATCCCGCATTTCGCCAATCATGATGACATCAGGGTCCTGGCGCACGATCGCCCTTAAGGCGTGCGCAAAATCCAGGCCAATGGATGATTGTGCCTGTATCTGGTTGATTCCCTCGAGTTGGTATTCCACCGGGTCTTCAACGGTAATTATTTTTCTTTCCGGTGTATTGATCTGGCTCAGCGCGGTATACAAAGTGGTCGTTTTACCCGAACCGGTGGGGCCGGTGACCAGGATGATTCCATGTGGCATTTCCAATATCTTGACGAAGCTTTGTTTCAGCTCCGCATCAAAACCCAGGGAATCAAAATCCAGTACGATGCTTTCACGGTCAAGGATACGCATTACAACGCTTTCACCATGCGACGTCGGAATGGTCGAGACGCGCAAATCCAGTTCCTTGCCCTGAACCCGGTGCATGATGCGCCCGTCCTGCGGCAAACGAC
>SMVB01238583.1_pt1 | contig 15339 bp, 11 predicted proteins | sample 2456461 | NCBI WGS metagenome assembly SMVB01 (sample SAMN11095934, study PRJNA526329) | marine sediment metagenome | biome: Marine sediment; feature: Surficial sediment; material: Deep marine sediment; isolation source: Hadal surficial sediment | place: Pacific Ocean | collected 2014-05 | depth... | reverse complement strand
TTTTGATGGAATCAAAACCTGACCCTAAGTTGTTGTTTTATCGTGTTTCCGGACGGAAAACCGGGCCCGTTCATCCCTTCAATCGATCCACCGGATCGATTGACCTTGGCAAGGACGGTCTTCACTCCTGGAAACACTCTAAAACCGCCTTTCAGCGGCCCCTTGGTTGGGCCGCCACGGGGCCTATTTGGGGCAAAAAAAATCGACCCTGAAACCGCCTTTCTGCTATACTAACGACTGGGATTCGTTGCCGTTAAAAACCCTCCTTCGGCCCTTAATATTGGGGGTGGCGTCCACGTCGCCTTAGGCTCGTTCACCGCCGCTTTACGTTGCGGCAAGAAGGAGGAGTGTCCCTACTGATCCGGGAGTCACAATAAGATCATCATGAAAGCAACAATTGAACGCTCGGCCTTTTTGAAATCCCTCGGTCATGTGCAAAGTGTCGTCGAGCGGAGAAATACCATTCCCATTCTGTCCAATGTCCTGTTGCGGGCCTCGGGTAGCCGTCTCAATATGACCGCGACCGACCTCGATATTGAGATTGTCGAGGGCGTTGAGGCCACGATCCTGCAAGAGGGGTCGACCACCGTACCGGCGCAGACACTCTACGACATTGTGCGCAAATTGCCGGAAGGCTCTCAGGTCGAGCTGGTTTACGAATCCGATGAATCGCGTCTTGCCCTATCCGCCGGCCGCGCCCATTTTTGGTTGCCGTGTTTGCCGGCAGACGATTTCCCGGCCATGACTGCGGGCGAGATGGCTCAGCATTTCAGCCTCCCCGTGGCGGATATCATCAAGCTGATCGACCACACGAAATTTGCCATCTCTACGGAAGAAACCCGGTATTATTTGAACGGCATTTATCTTCATCCTGAAGAAAGCGGTGGCAAGCCGGTCTTGCGCAGTGTCGCGACCGATGGCCACAGATTGGCACGGGTGCAAACCGCGTTGCCCGCCGGCGCGGAGACGATGCCGGGAATCATTGTTCCACGAAAAACGGTTTTGGAGGTGCGACGGCTGGTCGAAGATCAGGAGAAGCCGGTCCAGATTAGCGTCTCCGAGTCTAAGATTCGCTTTGAGTTTGGTGACATGACACTCACCTCTAAATTGATCGATGGGACTTTTCCTGATTATAGCCGCGTTATCCCCACCGATAATGACAAGATTCTTTTTGTCGAGGGGCATGATTTCGCTCGTGCGGTGGATCGTGTCGCAACGATTTCGACGGAGAAATCTCGGGCCATTAAACTGGTGTTGGATGCCGGGCGGTTGACTTTGGCGGTCAACAATCCGGAAACCGGCAGTGCCAGCGAAGAGCTGTCATCGGATTATGCGGCGGAGCCGCTCGAAATCGGTTTTAACTCCAAATATTTACTCGATGTCTTGGCTCAAATCGATGGCGGAACAGCCAAGTTCGAGTTCGCTGATGCGGGGTCGCCGACGGTCATCAGCAATGCCGACGATCAAGAGCAGCAGGCGCTTTATGTGCTAATGCCCATGCGCGTTTAGCGACGAGCTATCTAGAGCCCATTCAGGAAAAGTGGACACCGGTTTTCCGTCCGAATGGGCAACAAAACAAAGACTTAGAGCCCATTCAGGAAAAGTGGACACCGGTTTTCCGTCCGAATGGGCGACAAAACAAAGACTTAGAGCGTTTTCGCGATTCCGTTAAGTTCGGAAACGCTCTAGGGGACGGGCAAGCAGGGGTCGGATTGGATGCAGATGTCGAATCGCGCTGTCCCGGAGCCGTTTCAGATGGCCCGGACGCAAGCTGTGAGTACATCGGTGCGAGAATTGGTCCTGACCTCGTTCCGCTCATACGGGTCATTGCTCATGCAGCCTGACCATCGTCCTGTGGTCCTGGCTGGTCCCAATGGCGCGGGCAAGACAAATCTTCTGGAGGCGATATCATTGCTGGCGCCCGGTCGGGGCTTGCGGCGGGCTGAACTGAAAGATCTCATTCATGGCCAGGTACCCGGCAACGGTGACCACCGCACCACGCCGAAAACGCCAAAAACAATGTGGGCCATTTCCGCTCTGATCGATAATTGTGGAGAACAGATACGGGTCGGCACGGGTATCGAAGAAAAACAGACGGGCTATCGGCGCATCGTACGGATCAACGGTGAGGCTGCCGGGGGGCCCAACATTCTTGGTCAATACGTTCGGGCCGTTTGGCTGACGCCCGCTATGGACCGGCTGTTTGTGGAAGGCGCGGGCCTACGTCGCCGTTTTCTCGACCGGTTGGTATTGAGCATCGATCCCGATCATGCCGCGCGTGTGGCTGCTTATGAGCGTGCCATGCGCGATCGCCAGCAATTGTTGAAGGAAGATACCAACGATGCCGATTGGCTATCCGCCCTTGAAGCGACAATGGTCGAAAAGGGTGTGGCCATCGCCGCCGCAAGATTGGATCTGGTCTCTCGATTGCGCGCTACGTTCGACACCGGACCCGACGGGGCGTTTCCCCGTGTCGATGTGGCGCTCGACGGCAAGCTTGAAACGGCACTGTCGGAGCGGCCGGCGGTCGACGTGGAGGGTCATTTCGGCACCGCCCTTGCGGCATCACGCAGCCAGGACGCCCGTGCCGGCCGGGCCCTTCATGGGCCCCATCGGTGCGATCTAGTGGTGCATCATTCGGCCACCGGGAAACCGGCGCGAACCTGTTCAACCGGCGAACAAAAAGCGTTGTTGATTGCAATCGTGTTGGCCCATGCCCGGGCCCTTAAGGCGCAAGACATGGCGAAGACACCCATCCTGCTGCTTGACGAAGTCGTGGCGCATTTGGATGAGACACGGCGCGCCGCCTTGTTTGACGAAATTTCGGAACTTGAGTGTCAAGCCTGGCTGACCGGTACCGATCGCGCGCTCTTTGCGCCGTTCGGTGCCCGGGCGCAACATTTTACGGTCGCAGATGGCCGAGTTTTTTCAGTTCACGCGTAAGGGCAAAATAAACCATGGTGAAACAAGTAAAGGTTTCGGACCAAAACAACAACGCTCGTCCGAAGTCCGACGATTATGGGGCTGATTCGATCAAGGTTCTTAAGGGCCTGGATGCGGTTCGCAAACGCCCCGGCATGTATATTGGCGATACGGAAGACGGTTCCGGTCTGCATCATATGGTTTATGAGGTGGTGGACAATTCCATCGATGAAGCGCTTGCCGGTTTTTGCGATCTTATCGAAGTGACGCTGAATGCCGATGGTAGCGTGATGATCCGAGACAATGGGCGGGGTATCCCGACCGATATTCATGAGGGAGAGGGCGTCTCGGCCGCCGAGGTGATCATGACCCAACTGCATGCCGGCGGAAAGTTCGATCAAAACTCCTACAAAGTATCGGGTGGCCTCCATGGGGTCGGCGTTTCGGTGGTCAACGCTTTGTCTGAGACCCTCGAGCTCAAAATCTGGCGCAATGGCGAAGAGCATGTGATCCATTTTCGCGATGGTGATCCGCAAGGCTCGCTCAAGGTGTTCGGCAAAGCCCCAAACCGGTCAGGGACCGAAATCACATTTGTGCCGTCACCTCGGACTTTTTCCAAAACGGAAATGGATTACGACACATTGGAGCATCGCTTGCGTGAGCTTGCCTTTCTCAATTCCGGTCTCAAAATACGCCTGAGTGACGATCGGCACGTGGATAAACGCGAAGTGGAACTTTGTTATGACGGGGGGTTGGAAGCCTTTGTGCGTTATCTTGACCGGACAAAAAATCCTCTGATCGACGCGCCGGTCTATATCAAGGTCACACGTGACGACGTCGTTGTTGAGGCGACCTTTTGGTGGAACGACGGCTATCACGAAACGATTTTATGCTTCACCAATAACATTCCTCAGCGGGATGGCGGCACCCATTTGGCCGGATTGCGGGCGGCGCTGACCCGATCGGTAAACGGCTACGCCAACCAATCGGGTATGGCAAAAAAGGAAAAAGTGGCGCTTACGGGTGACGATGCCAGAGAGGGGCTCACCTGTGTGTTGTCGATCAAGGTGGTCGATCCGAAATTCTCGTCTCAAACGAAGGATAAATTGGTGTCGTCGGAAGTGCGGCCCATCGTGGAAGGCGCCATCAACGATTCGCTACGGCAATGGTTTGAAGAACATCCGGCGGAAGCCAAGACGATCATCGGCAAAGCGATCGAGGCGGGGGCGGCCAGAGAGGCGGCGCGTAAGGCCCGCGAACTGACCCGGCGCAAAAGCGCATTCGATGTGGCGAATTTGCCCGGAAAATTGGCCGACTGCCAAGAACGGGACCCGGCCAAGGCAGAGCTGTTTATCGTTGAGGGCGATTCAGCGGGCGGTTCGGCCAAGCAGGCGCGGGATCGTGCGAACCAAGCGATCCTTCCGCTGCGGGGTAAGATCCTGAACGTGGAACGGGCCCGCTTCGATAAAATGTTGTCGTCCAACGAGATCGGCACATTGATCACTGCGCTCGGCACGGGTATCGGTCGAGATGATTTCAATATCGACAAGCTGCGCTATCACAAGGTCATCATCATGACGGATGCCGACGTGGACGGCGCCCATATTCGCACTTTGCTATTGACATTCTTTTATCGGCAAATGCCTGAGCTTATCGAGAACGGTTATCTCTACATTGCCCAACCGCCGCTTTACAAGGTCAAGAAGGGCTCGTCGGAGCAATACCTCAAGCATGAATCGTCTTTGCAAGAATATCTCATCACCGAAGGGTCGAAGGACGCCGTATTGGTTCTTCATACGAAGGAGGAAAGGGCCGGACCGGATCTTGCCGAAATCATCGATTTGGCCATTTCGGTTAAACGGGTTCTGGACAACCTGCCGCAAAAATATCCCCGTTTCGTGGTTGAACAAGCCGCCATTGCCGGGGCGCTTAATCCCGACGTCCTCGGCGATCCCGATCGGGCCAAAGCAGCCGTGACTTATATTGCCCGCCGGCTCGATCTGCTTTCGCCCGAAACCGAACGGGGCTGGAAGGGAGAGCCGACCGCCGACGGTGGTCTGGTCTTCACCAGAGAGCTTCGCGGCGTCTCGGAAGTGCGTGTGATTGACGGTCCCTTGATTAAAAGTTCGGAAGCCCGCCGGCTTGATCGTTGGGTCGAACAACTTCAGGCGACTTACATCAAAGCCGCTGTGCTTAGGCTAAAGGATGGGAGGGAGATAGAGATCCGTTCGCCGACGCAATTGTTGGAAGCTATTTTTGCGGCCGGGCGCAAAGGCGTTACCATGCAGCGTTACAAGGGCTTGGGCGAAATGAACCCGGAGCAATTATGGGAAACCACGCTCGATGTCGGGTCCCGGTCGCTGCTTCAGGTGAGGGTCAACGAAATCGACGAGGCGGACGAAACCTTTTCCAAATTGATGGGTGACGTGGTGGAGCCGCGACGCCAATTTATTCAGGAGAATGCCCTCAACGTAACAAATCTCGACGTGTAACCCCAACGGATGCCATATCCTCAGGGCCGTCATCCCTGCTCGGGAATGACCGCCACACTTTCATATCTCGTTAACACCCACCTCCCTATAACCGAACTCACCCCTTGAAGGGGGAGCAGGTTCGGGGTCTGAGCACCATGCCGACAGGCAATATACGCAAGCAAAGGCCGGGCGGAAGCCGATCCGGCAGCCCGCGTCGCCGCGCCGGCTCAAAGACTCGGCGGCGTAGACAAAGCGCCTGGAGAAAATTCCGCCGGCGCCACAGCGAGTTCTTTCGGGCGGCCTATTGGAGCAGCGTGGTTGCCCTTTGGCTCGGCGTCGGCTGCGGAATCGTTTTGATCTTTTACATTATGGGCTTGCCGGATACGTCAAACCTGTGGAAGACGGAGACACCATCCGCCGTTACCATACTCGACCGTCACGGCGTCCGCCTTGTCAGCCGCGGCATCACTTATGGCACACCCCTATCGGTCCATGAGCTTCCGGCCTATTTGCCTCAAGCGGTAATCGCAACGGAGGATCGGCGCTTTTACTATCATATCGGCATCGACCCTTTGAGCCTGATGAGGGCGGCCTTGGCCAATTTGACTGAAGGGCGCATCGTGCAAGGCGGCAGCACCATCACGCAACAATTGGCGAAAAATCTCTTTTTGACCAACGAGCGCACCCTCAAGCGCAAAATTCAAGAAGGTCTCTTGGCACTTCAATTGGAGTGGCGCTTTTCCAAGGACCAGATTCTAACGCTCTACCTCAATCGGGTTTATCTCGGCGCCGGAACCTATGGTGTTGAGGCCGCGGCACAGCGCTATTTCGGTAAATCCGCTACGCAAGTGACGCTGGCAGAGGCGGCATTGCTTGCCGGTCTGTTAAAAGCGCCGTCGCGTTATGCACCGACCAATGATCTTGACCGATCGCGGTGGCGAACGGATGTGGTGCTTAAAGCCATGGTCGACGCCGGTTTCATCGATGACGCACAGCGCCGCAATGCGCAAGCGACAAAACCACGTTTTACTTGGGCGGCCGCCACGCCGGGCGTGCATTATTTTATCGATTGGGTGGTAGAGCAATTGCCGACTTTGGTTAGCCGCCCGGATACCGACCTTGTGGTTCGCACCACACTTGATCTTGAACTTCAAATCAAGGCGGAAAAAGCGGTTGCTTTAACCCTCGACCGGGATGGCGACAAATTGAATTTTTCACAAGCCGCTCTTGTTTCTCTGACGCCCGACGGTGCCGTTCGCGCGCTGGTCGGCGGCCGGTCCTATGCGGTGAGCCAGTTCAATCGGGCTATCCAGGCACGACGACAGCCAGGGTCGGCATTCAAGCCTTTCGTCTATTTAACGGCGCTTGAACAGGGAATGAGTCCATCGAGTGAAATTCTCGACGCGCCTATAACAATCGGAAACTGGTCGCCGAAGAATTATAACAATGATTATCGAGGCAAGGTCACGCTCACCACGGCCCTGGCACGTTCACTCAATACGGCGGCGGTGCGCCTGGCCGAGCAGGTCGGCCATCAAAATATCGTCGATACGGCGTACCGTTTGGGTATTCAATCTAAGCTCGATCCAAACACGACGCTGCCGTTGGGCACGTCGGAGGTAGCGCTGCTGGAACTGGCGTCGGCTTATGCGCCTTTTGCCAATGGCGGGGCAGCCGTTATTGCTCATTCTATCATCCGTATAGAGACGGATGACGGAGTCATTATTTACGAGCGTTTGGGCGGCGGCCTCGGGCGCGCCGTCACACAGCGAAATGTCGGCTACATGAATGAAATGCTTTCCGCCACCATGCGTTGGGGCACGGGTAGAGCTGCTAATCTTGCGCCGCGGGCCGCTGCGGGTAAAACCGGGACCAGCCAGGACAGTCGCGATGCTTGGTTTATCGGATATACGGCGGATCTTGTGACCGGCGTTTGGGTCGGCAATGACGATTATTCGCCCATGCGCCGGGTCACCGGCGGTACGGTCCCCGCGGTGATTTGGAAGGATTATATGTTGGCGGCGAGCGCCAATGATCCCATGCGGCCCCTGCCGGCCATAGGCGCCAAATATGTCAGTGCCGATGGCGAAAATACTGGCGGTAATGCGCTGACCCGGTTTTTGTCGCGCTTGATACCGGGTCGATAACCATCTCTTTTCTCATACGTATTGAGGGATATGGGCGCCGAAGCGGTGCAAATCGTTGCCGTATATATCAAGCCATTCATCGGCATCCTGCCGGCGCGGCGCCAGGCGCTCCACCACGCGCCAAAATGCGGCACTATGATTCATATGAATGCGATGTGCCGTTTCGTGGGCGGCGACATAATCGAGCACGAATGCGGGCGCCAAAATGAGTCGCCACGAAAACGACAACGCGCCCGTGGGCGAGCAGGAACCCCATCTGGTTTTTGTGTCGCGCAAGCTGATCCGGCTCGGTCCTAAATCAAATGCGCGCGAATGATCCAAACAGCGCGCCGCTAATTGGGACCGAGCCTGTTTCCTAAGCCAGTCCCGAATGCGCCTCGGCACATGTGCCGGCCCTCCCGAAACGCAGATCTCCGGTAATCGGCTGGTAAAGGAGGGTGCCGGCTGTCGCCACACGCCGCGCCGGGCAAGCGCCTCGTGGCGTATGATATGGCTCGCGCCCTGATAGGGAATGATATTGCCGGGCAGGAAGGGAATCGGTGCCGGCATACTGGCGAGCTGGTCGGCAATCCATCTACTTTGCTCTCGGGCGAAATCGACGGCGATTTGAGTCGAGCGCTTGGACGGCGAGACAACGATCACTTCCCGCGTGGCGGGATCGACGCGCACGATAAACCGTCTGGCCCGGGGATTGAGGCGCACCGTCAAGGGAACTTCTCGACCATCTATGGTGAGCGATGCGGTTTGCTTGTGTTGGGTCCGATCTCGCGTCATCTAAATCTATTTATCCGGTGGCGCGTGTGTCACTGCTTTACCATATGTGTGACGCTTCTCTTTGGCTTGCTCGCATTTTCTTAATGCGAACCGGTGTCCACTCCGGCCTTCGCCGGGGCATGCTTTTCCTGAATGCGCTCTAGCCGAATCGCCCGCCAGGTTAGCATTTTTTGACGATCGTAAAGCGGGTCGACAAACCTCCGGTTCACGCCCACTTGAGGTGCGACCGAATAAAATCTCGAATGCGCGGCGCAATTTCGGTGCGATAGCGCGAGTCATTGAATACGCCGTAATGCCCGACACCAGGTTGCACGTAATCGGTTTGGCGCTTGGCCGGAATATTAACGCATAATTCAACTCGTACATATGATAAAGCATAACAACTCAAACAAACTAGAGCACGTTGACAAAAGATGGAATCGCTAACGTGCTCTAGGTCTTTGTTTTGTCGCGTATTCGGACGGAAAACCGGGCCCACCCCGGCCTTCGCCGGGGCATGCTTTCCCTGAATGCGCTCTAGCCCGTTTCGGCTATGGTTAAGAATTTGGCGGCAAGACAAGCTTGGAATAAGATGCCGGTGACGAGATATCCGGACGGAACGGGGGAGCATAATCGGCTTATGCCCATTCAGGCCGAATTTAAGGTAAGACCTGCGCACCACCAGGCCGATGGCACTTTTCGCAATCCGCCGGGCAGCCCGGAACGCGTACTCAATCCTCGCCAATTATGGGATTTTTGGTTACGTACCGCGCGACAGCGGCGCGACAAGCCGATCATGCCCGCCGGTCACGTCATCCCGGAAGCCGAGGCGCTTGTTCAATATCATCGTCATGGAGACGACAGCATCGCCTGGCTCGGACATGCCTCCTTTCTTATCCGCAGCGGCGGATTGACCATTCTTACCGACCCCTTCTTGTCGCGACATGCCGGTCCCGGCGCGCTGGGTCCACGACGAATTGTCGACGCGGCGATTTCGATCGCTCATCTGCCGCCTTTTGATATTTTGGTCGTTAGCCACAACCATTATGACCATTTGGACGATACGACCATACGAAAATTACCTAACAAATCCGGTGTGACGGTTGTCGTTCCATTGGGGCTTGGCGAATTTTTCCGTGTCAGAGGTTATAGTAAGATTGTCGAGCTTGACTGGTATCAATATATTCATCTTGGTACGGATGAGAAAGCAGGCGGTGTACGATTGACAGCTTTACCCGTCGTGCACTGGTCACGGCGCTTGGGGCAGGACCACAATACGACACTGTGGGCCGGTTTTTCGTTTAAATCAAAAACCCGCCATATTTTCTTTGGTGGTGACAGCGCCTATGGGGCCGTGTTCGATGAAATCGGTGCTCGATTTGGGCCCTTTGACGAAGCCTTGTTGGGTATCGGCACCTATGCGCCGCGCAAAATCATGCGCGCCGTGCATGCGTCGCCGGAAGAGGCGGTGCGCATGGGGCTTGATCTGGGTGCGCAACGTCTCATTGCCATGCATTGGGGTACTGTTATGCTGGGCACGGAGCCCCCTTTGGAGCCACCGGAGCGCTTTTTGGCCGCAGGCGCCGCGCACGGTTTCGACGAAGACCGACTTTGGGTGATGAGTATCGGCGAAACGAGACCCTTGCCGCCCCGCGCCAAACTTTGGCCGTCAAATAACTGACATCCCTATCGACGTCGATCCGGCATTCCCTGATCGTTAATGTTGCTATACTGCCCGCGTTACAAGGACTCGGCATGACAACATCTTCCCCAGCGTTCTCGGATACGGCACAGATACCGCGGACCCAAGCTTTGCCCGGAGCGCCCGGCCGGCTGCGATTGCGGACCTTGATCCGGTTGCGGTGGTTTGCCATTGCCGGACAGGCTACCGCCGTTTATGTGGTGGATTTCGTTCTGGGTTTCGAGCTTCCTCTTGTTCTTTGTTTGCTCGCTATTGCGGCAAGCATCGTTGTCAATCTTAGCCTGCTTGTGGCCTATCCCGCGGCAAAGCTTTTGAGCGACCGGCAAGCGTCCTATTATTTGGCGTTCGATATTAGTCAATTGGCCGTCCTGCTTTATTTGACCGGTGGCGTCGAAAATCCTTTCACCATTCTTTTCTTGGCGCCGGTGACTATTTCGGCGGCGACCTTGAATGTGCGTCACACAATCATGCTTGGTGCGTTGGCTTGTGCGCTGGTGTCTGTTCTTGCCGTCTATCATTTTCCATTGCCATGGCGTGCCGATGACAGTCTGCGATTACCCGCGACTTATCTTTTGGGGCTGTGGACAGCGCTTTTGCTGGGGATCGGTTTCACCGCGGCTTTTGCCTGGCGGGTCGCCGTGGAGGGCAGACGGATGTCCGACGCGCTGGCGGCCGCTCAATTGGTGCTTGCCCATGAACAACAATTGACGGCGCTTGGAGGTCTTGCCGCCGCCGCCGCTCACGAATTAGGCACACCGCTTGCCACTATTCAATTGGTCGCCAACGAACTGAAGCGGGACTTACCCGAAAATAGCCCCTATGCGGAAGACATTGAGTTGATCAATTCACAGGCGATACGGTGCCGAGATATATTAGGTCAGCTGACAATGCGGCAGGATGCCGAAGATGCGGTCTATTCGCGGCAAAGTTTGCGTCATCTCATGGACGAGATCATCGAACAATATGCCGGCACCAGCGTCGAAATTGCGGTTCACAGTGATGGTGAGGGCCCGGAGCCGGAGATTTGGCGCCAGCCCGAAATCATTCACGGTCTTGGTTGTTTTCTACAAAATGCGGGAGATTTTGCACATTCTCAAGTGCTTGCCTTGCTGTCGTGGAGTCCAACGACGATCACGATCTCGTTTTACGATGACGGACCGGGATTCACACCGGATATTCTCAGTCGTTTGGGCGAACCTTATGTGACGACACGACCGCGTGTGACGACACGATCGCGCAGCTCGAAAAATCGCGATCGCCAAGGCCGTGCCGACGAGGGCCTCGGATTGGGTTTTTTCATCGCCAAGACATTGCTCGAGCATACTGGCGGCGTTGTTGTGTACGGCAATGCCAATCAGCTATCGCTGACACCGTCAAAACCGTCCAAATACGAACACATCTGCGGCGCGGTGGTAAGCGTGTCGTGGCCCCGTCATTTGATTGAAAGCTCGAAGACGGGCGCTCAGCGTGCGGCCGTTGACGAGCAGAAAGGGGCGGCCGAGGAATAGAGCGCATTCAGGAAAAGTGGATCCGATTTTCCGTCCGAATGCGCGACAAAACTAGAAATCTAGAGCATTTTCATGAGTCAATTAATCTTGGAAATGCTCTAGGTCGTTAGTGGTGTGTCTCGAATTGTGGTATGCGTCCAATCTGAATGAATAACGGTGTTTATTCCATGGACCAAATCGAAGACCGCTCTTTACTGATCGTCGATGACGACGAGCCGTTCCGCAATCGATTGGGCCGCGCGATGGAAAGCCGTGGCTTCGAAGTGGTGACGGCCGCGAGTTTGGCTGAAGCGATATCGACCGTAAAGGTGCATGTCCCGGCCTATGCGGTTATCGACATGCGCCTTGAGGATGGCAACGGGCTGGAACTGGTTGAGGTGATTCATAAGGAGCGGCCGGAATCCCATGTGGTCATGCTCACGGGCTACGGCAACATCGCCACGGCGGTGGCTGCGGTCAAAGCGGGCGCAGTTGACTATCTGGCCAAACCCGCCGATGCGGATGACGTGGAGAAGGCTCTGCTTGCCAAACGCGATGGCAAGCCATCGCCACCGGATAATCCCATGTCCGCCGATCGTGTGCGGTGGGAGCACATTCAACGGGTTTATGAATTGTGCAATCGAAACGTGTCGGAAACGGCGCGGCGATTGAATATGCACCGCAGAACGCTTCAGCGCATCTTAGCGAAACGATCGCCGCGTTGAAGAGGCTTAATTGGGTGCGTCGCGCACAATGGTCCCATCATATGGATCTGCAATGATAAGTCCCACCTCATCGGGGATTACCTCGACCGGAAAATCATTCATGACGGCAGAGATTATTCGGCTGCGATATGGGCAAGCGAGGTCCGACGACCGGGTTTTATGGTCTTGAGAAACCGCATGCCCTCTTCCGCAATGGCGTCACCGACCATCTCATCGCCTTCACTCTTTAGCTCCTCCATATCCACATAGAAGGCATATATATCCCTTGTCCGGTCGGTAATGATGCCGGATTTGAGCAGGGTTTTGACAAGGACACGGAAAATGTTCGTGCTTTCCTGCATTTCCTCGCGCCGTTCCTCGTCCCCTATGATGTCGGCCATGGCTTCCATGACTTCCGTGGGATCCAGGTCGAATTGCTCGTAAACGCCCGGCATCTGCTCCGGGTTAACCAGATTGAATAGGATTATTTGGAAGCATTCGGCGGCCCAATCTTCAATCGCATGGTGTTCTTCTTCGGTTAGGTGCGGCATGGTGCGTGTCGCCCAAATCTTGCCAAACTTGTGGTGAAACGCTTCATCCGTCATGGTGAGTTGCGTGAGCCGAACCAAAAGAGGATCATTGGACATGGTGTGGAGCATGGCAAAGGCACCCATGGCTAGGCCTTCGACCAACATCTGCATACCGACGATTTTCTTGTAAATGGCCGGCGACTGAACAATCTCCGTCAAAAGCGTGGCAAGTGTCGTCCCTGCGGGCAAGGGTTTGCCCCAACGGGCCTGTATGTAGCGTGAGAACGCCGTTACGTGACGGGCTTCTTCGCGCGCTTGGTTGGCGGCATATTCCTGCGCGCCGGGATCGCGCAACGTGTTGCACAGACTGGCGGATAAGGATAGCGCGCCTTGTTCGCCGTGAAGAATGCTCGACAGCATCCAACGGGCCACTTGATTGACAAAGCGGACGCGATCTTTTCCCTGAAGTCGATCATTGACCAAATCCGTCTTGAGCGCCGGCACCAGCGCTTCGGGAATGATCATTTCGTTTTCCGTATCGAACGGTTCGGTAAAATCGATATAGCGTGGATCCATGGGATCCCAGAAATGGTCCTGGGTGGCGGCAATTATCTTGTCGAATTCACTGCTGCGGCTGCCATAGCGGTCGACTTCGATAAGAGCTAGGAAATCTTCCGGCGCCACCGCGTCGTAGATCAAGTCTTTGGTGATTTGCGAGACCATGGAAACCTCCGACATGGGGCGCGCGGGCGCCGATAACGGGATCAGTATAGACCTTATCCGCGCCCCTACAAGGAAAAATGACGCATGCGTCATTTTTAATAAAAGATCTTAAATTATTGTTTATAAAGAGAGACTTAGCTTCTGGGAGAGCCCGCTAAATGCCGAATGAGAGGGCAAGTTAGGCCAGGGTGAGCCCGGTTACCGCCCCAAGGTCGGCAAGGGCCGTGGCAGGATCCGTTACCTTGATCGTGGTCATGCCCATGGCCCGGGCGGGCTTCAGATTTATACCCAGATCGTCGAGATAGACGCAGTGCGGCGGGGCGACGTTGAGCCGGCGGCAGGCGAGTTGATAAATCTGAGGGTCGGGCTTGCGCTTGCCAATGCGGCTTGACTCGATCACCACATCAAAAAGGGCCAGCACGTCGGCCATGGCCCGATGTTGTTCCGGTGTTTGCGCCAATCCGGGGCCATGGTCGGAGCACGTCACATTGTTGGTGATACAGGCGACTTTGAGATGTTCCGCACACAGCTTTAACGCGTCGACCATTTCGGGTCGTATCTCCCCGCCGAGCAGCGCGATCACATCGCCGCCGCGAATAGCATGACCAAGGGCTGCCGATTCCCGCTCGAAGGCCCGGTCGAATTCATCCAAGGTGATGTCGCCGCGTTCAAACCGGGCCCATGCATTTGTGTCGGGATAAATAGTGTTCAGACGGCGGATGAAATCCTGGGGAATATTCCGCTCTGCCTCAAAGCGGTTAAAGGCGTCAAACGGGCTTGATGTGATAACACCGCCGAGATCCCACAAGACGGCTTCTATCTTAGTCATGTTCGGACCTCGGCACGGCAGGCAAGGCCGGGTTTTGCAGCGCGCGCCACACGACGCCCGCTTAATCTAATTGTCGAGAGGCATGGGCTCGAGGCCCAGTTTTTCAAACAACGCTTCGTCCTTGTCCGGCTCCGGGTTTTTCGTGGTCAAAAGGGTTTCGCCGACAAAGATCGAATTGGCCCCGGCCAAAAAACACAGCGCCTGAAATTCGTCGGTCATCATGTCCCGACCGGCCGATAGTCGCACCATGGATTTCGGCATGATTATGCGCGCCACGGCGATCGTTTTGATAAAGTCAATGGAATCAATAGGTTCCGCATCGCCTAATGGGGTACCTTCAACCCGCATCAGCATATTTATGGGTACGCTTTGGGGATGTTCGGGCAGATTTGCCAGCGTCCGCAACATGCCCGCGCGGTCGTCTTGTCCTTCCCCCATGCCGATAATGCCGCCGCAACACACGTTCAGGCCGGCATTGCGCACATGGGCGAGTGTTTCCAATCGATCGTCGAATGTGCGCGTTGAAATGATCTTATGGTAATAGGCCTCGGACGTATCGATATTGTGATTGTAGTAATCCAGGCCCGCCGCTTTAAGGCGCACGGCCTGGGACGCGGTCAACATGCCAAGGGTCATGCAGGTTTCAAGTCCCAATTCTTTGACACCCGACACCATGCGGCACAGTGTGTCCATGTCGCGCTCTTTAGGTTCGCGCCAGGCAGCCCCCATGCAATAACGCGTGGCGCCGGCGTCGCGGGCACATTTGGCTTTAACAATGACTTGATCCGCCGCCATCAACTTTGAGGCGGTCAGCCCGGTGTCGAAATGAACACTTTGATTGCAATAGGCGCAGTCCTCTTGGCAGCCGCCGGTCTTGATGGAAAGAAGCGTGCTTTTTTGAACTTGATTGGGCACGAAATGCCGGCGGTGAATGGTCTGTGCGGCGAACACCAGGTCATTAAAAGGCAGCCGAAACAGCGTCTCTATCTCATCCTCAGACCAATCATGCCGGATGGTGCCGGCCAGCAAGTCGTGGGACAGGGCCGGGTGCGTTAAGTCATTCATAAC
>SMVB01282630.1_pt1 | contig 15344 bp, 11 predicted proteins | sample 2456461 | NCBI WGS metagenome assembly SMVB01 (sample SAMN11095934, study PRJNA526329) | marine sediment metagenome | biome: Marine sediment; feature: Surficial sediment; material: Deep marine sediment; isolation source: Hadal surficial sediment | place: Pacific Ocean | collected 2014-05 | depth... | reverse complement strand
GTGCGAATCCGGTCCTTGAACAGCGGGAGTCCTTCCGAGAAGCGGAAACCGTCCGCCAACGGTCCAGTGATGGCGAGTTCCGTGCGCCGGGTCCACATGCGGGTCACGGCCTTTTCCGCCGCGGTTGTGCCGATCAACGCGGGTTCGGGCTGAATGTCTTCGAGGTACTCGCAGATTACGAGGGTTTCAGAGATGAAGCTGCCGTCGTCGAGTTCGAGGCAGGGAAGTTGGCCGGTCGGGTTCTTCGCGATGTAGTCGTCCTTGCGGTTTTCTCCGTCCATCAGGTCGACCTCGACCAAATCGATGTCGATGTTTTTTTCACGGGCAAAAATGCGAACGAGATGGGGATTGGGGCCGATCGAATTGTGAAGCTTCATGTTTTCTCCTAGAGGAAGTTGGGGGCAAGCTTTGCGCCGAAGGGCGCAAGGGTACCCGCTGGCCGGCTCGGGGACCACGGGGTTGCGCTGCTCGCTTGCCTTGCAACCGCGCTCGGCGGGGTTCCGGTACAGTTCGCCCCGGCGTCTGGCGCGTGCGGGATTTCGCCGGCTTGCTCGTCACGCGCAACTCGCGGTTCCAAGGAGTGGAAATGGCAAGGATCGATGTCTTCAACGGCGACGCGGATGGGATCTGTGCGCTCACGCAGTTCCGCAATGCAAATCCCGCCGAGAGCCGACTGATCACGGGAGTCAAGCGCGACATCTCGCTGGTCGCGAAGGCGGGGATCGAAGCTGGCGACGAAGTGACGGTGTTGGACGTCTCGCTCGACAAAAACCGCGACGGGGTCGTGGCTTCACTCGCGTTGGGAGCAAAAATCTTTTACGTGGACCATCACTTTGCGGGGGACATCCCGACCGAGCCGGGGCTCGAGACCTTGATCGACACATCTCCGGACGTCTGCACGAGCATCCTGATGAACGGCCATCTCGGCGGGCGTTTCGTCGAGTGGGCAATCGTAGGCGCGTTTGGTGACAACCTGAGAGCTAGTGCGGAAGCTCTCGCCAAGCCTCTGTCGCTGGACGCAGCCGAAATCGAACTGCTCGAAAACCTGGGGGTGTACATCAACTACAACGGCTACGGCGCCACGCTCGACGATCTCCACTTTCGTCCCAAGGATCTCTACCAGCTGGTTTCGGTTTATGCCAAGCCGCTGGATTTCGTGCGCGACGCAGCACAGCATTTCGACAAGCTCGCAACCGGCTACCGCGAAGACATGGCGCGCGCCCGAAAGGTAGCATCGAGTCGCAAAACCCAGGCCGCTGCGATGTTCATGTTTCCAGACCAGCCCTGGGCCAGGCGAGTGAGCGGGGTGTTCAGCAACGATCTCGCCAATGCATCACCCGAGAGGGCGCACGCGGTGGTGACCGAGCGGGCGGATGGCACCTATCTCGTGAGTGTTCGCGCGCCTCTCAACAACAAAGTTGGCGCGGTCGAACTGTGTCGCCGCTTTCCCACCGGCGGGGGGCGCGAGGCCGCGGCCGGTATCAACAATCTGCCGGCCGATCAGCTGGAAGACTTCGCGAACCAGTTCTGCGAGTTTTATTCGAACTAGCCTAGACTTCCCAGGGCAGAGGCTTTTCGAGGGAGTCCTGGTAGAGATCGAGGTCTCTGCAGAAGTTCACCATGCTCTCGCCGTTCAGGGCGGCGCTCTGTTGGGCGGCCTGGGCGCCACCCTGTAGTGATGCTAGATCGCGCCCATCATCTGGATACATTGCCACGCCAACACTCGCAGTCATGCCGATCGAGTCGGCGGCAATGTCGTTGGATTCGGTGGACACCCGCGCATATGAAATGCATCCGGCGAGCGCATTCGCGATCTCGCTCACCGACGCCGTGTTCGCGACATCGTCCAGGATCAGGGCGAACGACGACTCGCCAATTCTGGCCAGGGTGTCGGCGGCGCTGATTCGATCGCGCAGCTTTAGATAGGCGGTTTCGAGCATCTCGTCCCGAAGTGAGCGGCCCGCGAGATTCGCGAGAACATCGAGATGATCGAGCTTGATCCTCAGCACCGCAAAGCGCCGGGGCTTTGCGCGAGCCTGTTCGATCGTGTGGCTGAGTCGATCGCAGAAAATCAGCTCGTCCGGGAAGCGAACCTCGCCGCCGTCGCGCATCGGTTCGCTTCGAAGCATGGCTTGCTCGAGCATCGACTCGAACTGGGTCGGCGCCGAGTCCAGGTCCAGCGACACTTCGGCTGGACGCATCGATCGATGCTGTACGACGACATCGAGGATCTTGCGGGGCAGCGTCCTTCGATTCAGCTGATCTTTGCGGATGAACGCGTCGGCCCCCGCCTTGCCCGCCAGCAAGGCGAGTTGGGTGTCTTCGGAAGCCGTCAACACGATCACGGCGAAATTCGAAACTCTGGAACACACGAGCTTGATGCTGGTTTCGGCATTGGCGTCCGGGAGGGTCAAATCGAGCAGAACGGCGTCGAACTGTGACCGCTCGAGTTTTTCGATGGCCGCATCCAACTGGGTCGCGCGCTCGATCTCGAACTCGCACAAGTTCTGATTTTCGAGGGTTTGGGTCACGAGGGCGGCGTACTCGCGACTGTCTTCGATCAGCAGGACCCGCAGTGCCTTGGTTTCGAGCACCGGCACCAGGCGTTTTTCTTCTCGAGTCAGCCAATGGCGTTCCGGAATCTGGAGTTCGGCAGCACTCATGCTCATACCTCCCGCAGCGACTCGTTCTCAGTCGCGCTAGACAGCCTGCCCTCGTCGGCTCGTTGATGGTTTGCGATCGCATCGAGGATCGACTTCGATAGTGCTTTGCTGTCGAACTGGCCCTTGACCAGGTAGTCCAGCGCCCCGACGTTGAGTGCCGCGCTGCGCAGGCGTTCGTTGTCCGAGCCCGATAGAACGATCACCGGCAGTTGGGACATGAACGGGGCAGCCCACAGCAAGGTGTAGACACCCTCGCCGTCGCCGAGATTGAGATCCAGCAGCATCGCGTCATAGGAAATGTGGTTCAGGTGTTGTGCCGCGACGTTGAGACTCGTCGCGTTCTTGACGTCGAACTGGATGTCCCGATCGCGCGAAAGCAGGTGCCGAGTCAGCGTCACTTCGTCGACGCTGTCTTCGATGTGCAGAATGTTGAGCCGGCGCTCCTGCTGCGCGCCGGGCTCGGCCTGTCTGCTCTGTTCTCTACTTGTGTTCGACTTCAGAGGATCACTCCTCACTTTTCATGACCCGACCAGGGGACTTTTCGCTGGTTGGTGGGGTTTAACCTCTCGTGTGGTCGGAACACTACGAAAAATCTTGAGAGTTGATCCGATCCGCTCGGGAATTCGGGTGGCGGGGTGCTGAGAGGGAAACGGCCGTAACTCTCTCCCATAGCGCAGGGCCGGAGAAATATTGAGCATTGCTCAGAGATTCTACTGAGCAGTACGCAAGAGCCGCGAAGCGAAAGCGACCGGCGCGGCTCAGTCGGGCGCTGCGGGAAGGTCGATCACGATCACGGTTTCCTGACCGTCGGTGCTGTCCAGCGTCATCGAGCCGCCCTGGGCCTTGATGATCGCCTCGGCGATCAAGAACTCGAGTGCCGTTTCTGGCGGGCTGATTCCCTCGATGCGAAAGCCGTCGTCTTCGATCAGATCGCTCAGGGGGTTGCCGAGGCTCGGGTTGTGATAGCGCAGCAGGACGCGAATGATCGGCACGCCCTCGCGCCCCTGGGCGTTGTGCTTTGAGGCGAGATAAAAATCGCCGCGTTCCGGCACCATCGACAACGCGGTTTCGAACAATCCGCTGAACGCCCGATCGAGTTGGGTTTCGTCGGCCAACACGAAGGGCTGGTTGCGGTCGAGCTCCTTCAAAACCAACAGGTGGCGTTCCTTTATCTGCCCTGCGTGACGCTCGAGCAGGCGCTCGAGCGCGCTCGGGAGATCAATGGGTACGCGATGCGCGGGAGCGAGTTCTGAAAGATCCTGCAATCGGGTCACGACCTTTTCGATCTGCAGGACATCCGCAGACACGAGCTCTGCGAAACGATTGCGAAACTCTTCGTCGTCGTAGTGCGCCGGCAAGAGTTCAGAAAAAGTCTTGATGGACACCAGGGGGTTGCGAACTTCATGGGCCAGCGCGCCGACCAGGCGTCGCAGATCGCGCTCATCGAATCCCGGCCGTGCCGAACCCAGTTCTTGGGTGTCGGCTGCGGGCTCGGCTTCGTCGGCTGCGTCCGACTCGGAAGCTTGCGGGGGTTCGGGCCAGATCACCGGTTTCTGGGGTCTTGCGAAGTCTTCCGGAATTGGCTCTTCGCTCGCGGTCGGAACTTCGGCGACCGGCTCTGTTGACCATGGGCCGGGTTCGGCTGAAACGACCGGAAGCGTCTCGCCCGTCGCTTTGATCGTTTCGGTCGCTTCTATCGCTTCTATCGCTTGTACCGCTACGACCGTGTCGATCTCACCTGCGTCGGCAGCTTCGTCTACGAACTCGGCGTTCGGCAGGGCGGATTCGGCGATCAGCTGGGCGTCACCGTTGAAGCGCAAATGATGCGGTTCGAGGGGGTCGGCGCTCGAGTGCGAGAGGCTGTGGTGCACCACAGCCTCGAGTTGCGCCATGTTGCCGGGCCACGGGTAGCTTTCGAGTTCGTGCAGCGCACGCTCGCTGAAGTTGCGAGGCCGTTCGCCCTGGGAGGTCGACCAGGCGCGGGTAGCTGCCACGACGAAGCTGCCGATGCACTCGGCCCGCTCGCGCAGGGAAGGCAACGCGACCACGAGCCCGCTGAGCGCTGCGGAGAGTCCGCGGTTCAGACGCGGCAGGTCGGCATCGTCGTCGAAAACGTCGTCCCCCAACGCGTCGAGATAGCTGTAGTTTCGCTCGTCCTGGGCCGAAGCGATAAACCGCACTCGGGTCGTTCGGAGTACCGCCTCGGGGAGCCCGTACTCGATCCAATCCCGCACCCGGAGCTGCAGGGCTTCGGGAAGCCGATCGACGTCCTCGAGCCAGACGGTGCGACGCCAATCGCCATGGTTGCGAAAGCCTTGTTGGCCGTGCCCGGGTCCCGCCTCGCCGATCAATTCGAGCAGCTCGCGCTCGCTAGCAACCCCCGCACACGGGATATGCAGCAGCCGGGAAACATCCGAACTGCCAAACGCGTGAACGTACCTCGCGACCAGACCGCGTCCGGTTCCCTCTTCGCCGCGGATCAGCAACGGGAGATGGCAGAGCTTCGGATCCAGTGCCCGCAACAGATCCGGCGACTCGAGAGCGCCGAACCAGCGGGAAAATCGCGCCGCCAGCAAATCTCGTCCCCGGCGTCTGGAGAGTGATCCAGCGCTGCGTCGATTTTCTGCGTCGCCAATGCAGCGGCGCAGATGATCGGGCTGGGGCGGAAACCTCAGGAACCTCACGGGCAGGTTGTCGAACAGTCGCTGGGCCTCGGCGAGGTCGCGCGCCATCGGGAGCACGATCCAGGTACAGCCGGGCAGTCGCGGACTGAAGCGGTGAACGAACTCGAGTTCGCTCTCGAAGTCGCCCGAAGGGGCGAGCAAGACTACGTTGGCGGGAGACGCCGAGGTAAACAGCTCAGCTTCAGGCGCGCCGAGGATGGTGTTGTCACCGGCACCGGCAATGCGGGCTAGCGCAGCCCGCTGTTGGGTGTTTCGATGAATGATCCACAATGTCGAAGAGGTTCCCATTGTTGCCCTGCCTAGCCAGGATCAGCCCACTCGACCCGCCAAAGCGCTTCCGCTCGTCGTCCGGGTTGCGACTGTGGTCGCGAATTAAACACAATGCTCCACGCAGTTGGTGCGCAAGCTGCGTGCCAATGGTGCGGAGTTTGCGTTCTCCGGCAGAAGGCTCCATAAGTCGTTGCAAAATGGGCCAGATCTTGAATCGATCTCGCAACACGCCACACCCAGCTGCCAATTGGAACGCTAGCAAACGCACATCGTTCCTCTCATATCTGGAAAACCTTTTCCGCATTGTCGGGACTTTGACGTGTCGTGCGGTTAGAGCCTTCGCGCTGGCGGCGCTGCTTTTGCTCTGCATGGGGAATCGCCATGCCTTTGCAGAAAGTGCCGGCGACACGCAAGAGTTCGAACTGCTGGGTACCTGGTACATCGTCGTCCACTACCGAGACGCCAGCGCTGCGCCCGCCGGCCGCGAGTTTTGGGAAGACAAGGTCTGGACCTTTGCCTATCGGGGATCGCGGCTGCAGTGGAGCGAGTACTCAGCCGTCTCGTTTAACGACGATCGCGGGCGCCACGAACGGCTCGCCGGCGGACGAACGATTCGTTCTTCAGGTGCGTGGCGGCCCAGCCCAGCCCAACTCGAGGAGATCGCAGCGGGCCTTTCGGTCAATCCACAATCCCTGCGTTCGAAGAGCCTGCGGGGAGATCCCGCTGACGGCTTTCGTTCCAGTGGTTCGATCCATTCGACATCGGCGTCGGTGATCGGCTACAGCGAGACCTGGGAGATAGAAGATCCCGGGAAACAGCCGGTTTTTCGTCGCGTAGACGAGATGAGTAGCGGTCGCAGCCTCGCGATCAAAGGAATGACCGAGTACCGAAGCGCGGCGGGCAGTACCTTGGCGCTGGGTAAACTGTCCGGCAGCTTTTCGCGGGATGGCGCCCAAACGGGTTCATTTGTCATGCTGCGCTCGGGACCCCTCGAGCTGGCGAACCCGAAGAAGTGGATTAAAGAAGCGGAAAAAATGAAAGCAACGAACATTGAGTGACGACCAGCCGGCGGCGAGCACACGCAGCGCGGGCGGTACCGGCGGTGCGAGCAAGGGCCGCGCCCGCTCCGAGTGCGTCCGCTCGGCACGGGCCAAGGATCTCGATCGGGTGGCGGCGCTGTGGACGGCGATCACGGACCATCACCACGGGATCGACCCCCTGTTCACAATGCGACCCGACGGGGAAGACGCTTTGGGGGATTTGCTGCGCGCGATGCAGCGGGACCCCGACACCCAGATCCTCGTCTACGATGAGGCCGGCGATCTTCCCGGCATGCTGATCGTGCGCATTGACCAGTCGCCGCCGATCTTGCGCGAAAGCGAGCGGGCGGAAATCACCGATCTCGGTGTGCGAGAATCGGAGCGGCGGCGCGGGATCGCCGGGGTGCTGGTCGATGCCGGTCTCGACTGGGTCCGCGCCTCGGGAGTCGAGCGGGTCGAGGTCCATGTCGCGCACGAGAACCCCGAGGGCCAGGGGTTCTGGCGCGCACGGGGCTTTTCGGACCTGATGGACGTACTGCATCTGCGGATGTAGGGTCCCCGATCGACAGCGCTAGCAGCCCGTTGAAAAACCCTTCGGTCGCCAGGCGCGGCCCTTCGGCCCGATCTCTGCGTTGCGAAAGCTTGCCGTAGCCAGCTACGGCTGCGCTTCCGCGCCTTGACCTCGGGCCGAATGATCACACCTGGCTCGGTCAGGGTTCTTCAACGGGCTGCTAGGCACCAGGAAGGAAGCCCCCGATGAGCACCTCCAAGACCGCGAACCTCGCGATCGATCAAAAACTGAACCCGATCGCCGCCGAGTTGAACGAAAAGCTCGAGAAGGGCGCCCCCGAGATTTACGCCATGCTGTCCCGCTATGGGCGGCGCGCCTACTTTCCGAAGGGGATCCTCAGCCAATCCGCCGAGGCCAAGGCCAAGGCACATCGCTTCAACGCGACCATCGGGATCGCCACCGAGGGCGGCGAGCCGATGTACTTGGATTCGATCGACCGGCATCTCGTCTCGATCCCCGCCAAGGATGTCTATCCCTACGCCCCGCCGGCGGGGCGACCGGGTTTGCGCGAGCGCTGGCGCGAAAAGCTCTTGGCTGAAAATCCAAGTCTCGCGGACAAAGCCTTCGGAGAACCGATTGCCACCAGTGCGATCACCCACGGCCTGGCTCTCGCGGCAGAGCTGTTCGTCGACCCGGGCGATGTGCTGTTGTTGCCCGACAAATTGTGGGGCAACTATCGCCTCTGCTTCGAAAATCATTTCGGCGCCAAGATCGAGACCTTCCCGTTCTTCGTCGGGGAGGGTTTCAACGTCGCCGGGTTCGCCGAGAGCCTCGCGAGCAACGCCGCAGGTCGCGACAAGTTGATCGTGTTGCTCAATTTCCCCAACAACCCGACGGGGTACATGCCGACCCCCACGGAGGGTGCGGGGATCGTCGAGGCGCTGCGGGCTCAGGCCGAGCGGGGAACCAAGCTCATCGTTCTGACGGACGACGCGTATTTTGGGCTCTTCTATCACTTGGGCGGCGAGTCGATGACCGAATCGCTGTTTGGTCTGCTCACCAACCTCCACCCGAACATTCTGGCCGTGAAGCTCGACGGGGCCACCAAGGAACTGTTCGTATGGGGATTACGATGCGGGTTTTTGACCTTCGGACCCGGGAGCAAGAGCGGGGCCGTGGATGCCTGTGAGGTTCTCGACGCCAAGGTGCGGGGTCTGATCCGGGCCGGGGTGTCGAACGTTTCCCAGCTTTCTCAAACACTGGTTCAAAATGCGCTCGAGTCGAGTGATATCGACGCCGAGCGCCAGGCCAAGTCGGACGTGCTTTGCGCCCGGGCGAGTCGCGTCCACGAAGTCGCGCGAGCGCCGCGGTTCAGCGAGAGCTGGCGGGTTTATCCCTTCAACAGCGGCTACTTCATGCTGATCGAGGTCAAGGGCGTCGAGGCCGAACGGCTTCGGGTGCACCTGCTCGACGAACACGGTGTGGGGCTGATCGCGACCGGAAAACACGACCTGCGCGTCGCGTTTTCGTGTCTCGAAACCGAAGATGTCGAGCCCTTGTTCGAGATCGTCCACAAGGCAATCCAAGAACTCATCGCATAATTCCCACGGGGATCCACTCGAACCCCGCGATTGCCGAATCGTCGAAGAACAATTTATGGAAGTCGGGCGCGGATTTGTGTGCACAGGTGCGTGTTGAAGGCTAATTGTTGCGCCGGAATCGGTCCCCCAAGGAGACCCCGATGCACCCTCCCCCGCACTCGACAGGGTCACGGCGAAAGACTGGAAAGCGCAAGCACTCGCGCGCGAACTCCCTTGCCCTCGTCGTCGGAATTGGTCTCGTCTTGATTTCGAGCTTCGGTGCGGGACTGGCGGCAAATGAAATCAATACCGTTCGCCGCTCGGGCGCCGTCGGACACTTTGCCCCCATCGAGATCGACTCGCTTCCGCAACATCGACCGTTGATCGAAACACCGAGCAGCGATTCTCGAACCGCAAGCGAACCGCCGACACATGTGGCGATGGTGCCCAGAGAATCGGCTGCACGGTCTCGCAGCGCGACACCCAAGACTGCGCCGACAGTGCCGCAGATCAAAGCGACCACCACGACTAAACTCACAACCAAACCCGCACCCGCGAAGACACCCACAGTCGCTCCCACAACAACGCCCACAGCCACTCCCACAACAACACCCACAAGAACAGAGTCCGACCGCTTCTCGATCCTCAAAGGCAAGATTTCCCAGGGCCAGTCGCTTTCCATGTTGCTGCGCGCGCAGGGTGTCTCGGCTCAGTTGTTGGGGACGATCGATCGACAGATTCGACCCGAGTTCGATTTCCGAAGATCGCGGCCCGGCGATGACTTCCGTCTGACCCTGAGCGCCGCTGGGGAGCTGGTTCAGTTTCGCTATCGCATCGCTCCAGATGAAAGCATCCTGCTGAGTCGGACCGAGAATGGGTATCGAGTAACGCGCGAAGAATCCCCGCTACAGCCCAAAGTCATTCGCATGCACGGCACGGTGCAGACCTCGCTGTACAAGAGCATTCGCCGTCTGGGGCACGATCCAGCCCTCGCCAGCGCGTTTGCGGATATCTTCGCCTGGGATATCGACTTCACCCGTCAACTCAAAGTAGGGGACGGCTACACGATCTTGTACGAACAGCTCTACCGCGAAGAAGACGGCGATGAGATCTACGTCGGCTCGGGACGCATTCTCGCCGCGCAGTTCAAGGGATCGGTAGGGGAACACACGGCCGTGTACTACGAGGAGCACGACGGCATCGGAAGCTACTTCCGCCCCGACGGCGACACCCTCGAGCAGGAGTATCTCGTGGCCCCGCTGAAGTTCAATCGCATCAGCTCCCACTACAGTGCCGCGCGCAATCACCCCATCCTGAACGTCGTGCGCCCCCATCACGGCATCGACTACGCGGCGCGCAGCGGCACCCCGCTGTGGAGCGTGGCCGACGGAACGGTGATTTTCCGGGGTACCAACGGTGGCTTCGGAAACCTGGTGAAGATTCGCCACGCCGGTGGCTATGTCTCGTTTTATGCCCATCTCTCGGCCTTCAGTTCACAGCTTGCGGTCGGGCAGAAGGTCAAGCAGAAGCAGGTGATCGGATTCGTCGGCCAAACCGGGCTCGCGACCGGACCCCATGTCTGCTTCCGCGTCACGAAGTACGGAAAGTACGTGAACCCCGCGCGGCTGAACCACGGCCAACCCATCCAGCGCTCGGTTGCGGACGCAGAATGGGCCGACTTCGAAATCGTGCGCGACCAGCTGCTGCTCGGCTTGCGCGACGGTACCTACCTGGATTTTGCGGGCAACGCTCTCTAGTAGACTGCGCGGCAGGCTCCCAGGCCTCTCGATTCCGAGCTTCACAGACCCCTGGCGCGCCCCTGCGCAGATGCGCAAACTAGTCGACGAGGAGTGGCGACCGTGGCACTGGCAGACCAGTTGGAAGAGATCGGCAGGCGCTTGGGAGCGCGCGAAAGCGCCCAGGCGGAACAACTCGAACACGCCCGAAAGCGCGCCGGAGAGTTGCACATGCGGGTGCGCGATGGGCTCGAAGGCTTCTATCGCGGCTGTCGGGACGCCGGGTCCACGCATCTGGAGGTAGACCTGTCACAACCGCGAATCGATGACAAACACCTCCACTCGGTGCAATTCGATCTCGCTCGCGGGCGTCATCGGATGATCGTGACCGTGAAGAGCAAGGGCGAAGTGACCCTGGTCGGTCCTTTCGATGCCGGCAAACCGGAAGGTCCGTGCAAGAGCTTCGCCCTGGAGGACGATCCGGCCATCGACGAAGCGCTCGGCGTCGTGCTCGGCGAATTCCTCGAACTCGCCTTCGTCCCCTGATCGCCGAGCAACCCCGGTTTTGAGCTCAGATCCTCGGTCGAACGCGACAGGGCGATTCGGTCCCGGTTCGATATCCTCTCATCCTCTTTGCTCCGCGCGAAGAGTTGACCAGCGCCCAGGGAGAGTGTGAGTGACAGAGGCCAGTCGGCCCATCGAGGGTGACGCCGATCTCCTTCAGTATTTCATCGACGGTGAAACCGAGCCCGCGGATTGGAAGGTGGGGACCGAGCACGAGAAGATCGGTCTCTACGCGGATACCCTCGCGCGCCTCACCTATGAGGGAGAGCGGGGAATTGCCGTTCTGCTCGAGCGCATCGCGAGCGACGACGATTGGATCCGGGTCTTCGAGGGCGAGCACCTCGTCGCGTTGAAGAAGGACGGTGCGAGCATCACGCTGGAGCCCGGTGGGCAGCTCGAACTGTCGGGTGCGCCGCTGCGCACCAACGCAGAGACCTGTGCGGAATTCAATGCCCATGTCGAGTTGCTCAAACGGATTTCCGAGGAGATGGGGATTATTTGGCTGGGACTCGGTCACGATCCAATCCACAAGGTCGAAGAGATCCCGCGCATGCCGAAAGCTCGCTACGACATCATGCGCAGCTATCTCCCCACCCGGGGTGACCTCGCCCTGCACATGATGCACGCGACCGGCACCGTGCAGGCCAATCTCGACTACCAGAACGAAGCCGACATGGCAGACAAAATGCGCACCGCCATGGCGACCAGCCCGGTGATCTCCGCATTGTTCGCCAATTCCAGCATTTCCGAGGGCAAGCCCAACGGCTTTGCCTCGCGCCGGATTCAGATCTGGCGGGACACCGACCCCGATCGCTGTGGAATCTTGGATTTCGTGTTCCTGCCGGACTTCGGCTATCAGCACTACATCGAATGGGCGCTCGACATCCCGATGTTCTTCGTCATTCGAGATCACCAATATCAACCGGCCAGCCACCTGACGTTCCGCGAGTTCATGAAGAGCGGCCTCGCCGGCGAGCGCGCGACCCGCGGAGATTGGGACACGCATCTCACTACGCTGTTTCCCGAGATTCGCCTCAAGCGCATCATCGAGGTGCGGGGCACCGACGCGGTGTCGCGCGAACTCACCTGCGCCTTGCCCGCTGTCTGGAAGGGGATCCTCTACGATGCGGACGCCCGGGAGGCCGCGTGGTCGTTGACCGGTGCGTTCAGCGCCGCCGAGCGCGACGCCGGTCTGGCGGACGTGGCCAGGCGAGGGTTGGCCGCAGAAATTGCCGGGCGACCGGTCATCGATCTCGCTCGCGAGTTGGTCGCTCTCTCCGCCTCGGGCCTCAAGGCGATGTCGAAGCTGGGCCTAGCCGGCCGGTCGGAAGACAGCTTTCTCGATCCGCTATTCGAAGTGATCGAACGAGGGCGCAGCCCGGGTGAGGAGATGGCCGAGCGTTTTTCAGGGGATTGGGGCGGCTCGATGGACCGGTTGATCGACTATGCCAAATACTGATAGAGTCGCGCGGGGAAAGGCTCGCGCGGGCCTCGGAGGCAAGCCAAGATGAGCGTCGGGTCGTCCAAAGCCAGCTCCAGCCCGGAGCTTCCGCGGTTGTTGGTCGTCGACGACGAGGACGCGATCCTCGAGACGATGTCGTTCACCTTCATGGACGACTACGAAGTCATCACGACCAACGACGCCCGGCGCGGGCTCGAGATCCTGGTAGAAAAGGCGCCGGTGGCCGTCGTACTCACGGATCAGCGCATGCCGCACATGACCGGCGTCGAGTTTTTGCGCGAAGTCTATGCACGACACCCGGACACGGTGCGAATCATGTTGACCGGGTTTGCGGATTCGGCCGCGACGATCCAGGCCATCAACGATGGCCACATCTACGCCTATCTCGACAAGCCCTGGGAACCGGCGGAACTCAAGCAGACGGTCAAGAACGCGGTCGAGCACTATTCGCTGACAGTAGAGAATCGTCGGCTGATCGAGAACCTGGGCCGCGGGAACCAGTTCCTGGAAGCGGTGATGGATCGCTTCGACGTCGGTGCGATGGCCCTCGATACCGAGGGGATCATCCAGGCCATCAACCAGGCGGCGCGCAAATATTTGAAGCTGGACGACGATCCGATGGGGCTCGGGATCAGTGAGATATTGGTGCGCCAGGGACTGGAGAACGTCGCCGAGGCGGTGGCCGGCGTGTCGGAAGAGATGAGCGGTTCTTTCGAAGACCTGGAAGTCGTGGTCGCCGGCGCGGCTCACAAGCTGCGGATCAGCTCAAGGTCCCTCGAGAGCCGGGACGGGGAACGCCTCGGGCGCGTCGTTCTCTTCAAGGAGATTTCCCACGAACCCCTGCGCCGTCGCTTCGAAGAACGCCTGGTGGCACTCTCACAACTCGGGGACGGGTTGCGGGACGAGTTCATCATCACCCTCGAGGAACTCTCGAAGCTCGGCGAGCAGGTCGCGGGTTCCGGCATCACCTCTCCCGACATGGCGCTCCTCAGCGAGCGCGTAACCCGCACCCAGACCGCGATCACGAGTTGGCTGGAAATCGACGACCAGATGAGCCGAGAGGACTTCCCCGACGCCCAGCTTTTGATCGAACGGATGCGGCTCGCGAACAAGCGCTGGCCCCAGTCCGTCGAGACTCCAGAACGCGTCCGCACCCTCGCAAAGCGCGTCGAGTCGTATTACGAATCGGGCGAGAACCCGAAACAGCGGGTGCTCTGACGTGTCGGAAGAGGACGGGGGACTCCGTCGTCTCGAGTTTCGCATGGAGCGTCTCGCGCTCACCTTCCGGTTCACCTTCGCTTTTCACGCCCGAGAAGTTCGCTTCGAATGCGATCGCGGCGAGGGCTATGTGCGTGTTTTTCCCGAAACGTTTTCGTTTCACAGCGGTCGACACGATCCGGCAGAAGTCTTCTTTCAACTCGATGATCTGCTGAATCGCCCCGAGTTGCTCTCGCCCAAGGCCAACCGCCGAGACGCTCAGGACCTGATGCTTCGGCTGCTCAGCCAGGTTCCCCATTACCTCGAAGCCCTGCTCGACGACGTTGGGGAGCGACTGCAAGGTGACCTGAGACTTCGACTTCATCAAGATGTGGCGCTCTTCTGTGAAATTCTGAGCCGCTTTTTGACGTCGAGGGGACTCGACGAACAGCGCCGCTCTCGGCTCGCCATTTTACTGATGCGCAAGTTGGCCTATCGCGGATTGCTCGTACTGGTTGCGGGCCGAGTCACGCCTGCGTATCTCGAGCAGTACATCAAAGGCGAAGTCGACCCAGTGGATCCCGAAGATGACTCCAGCGAGGGAGGGTTCTTCTACACCATGGAGAGCGGCTCCCAGGACGCGGTCGACCGCATGGTGGTCCGCATGGCCGAGCGCTTCTTCTATCTCTGGCTCGAGGGCGTTTGCCTGGACGAAGACAACAATGCCTTCGAAAAAGAGGATTCTCCCTTCGCCGATCGCGAGACCGAGGTACTGCGCGCCATTTGCGTGGGCCCTTCGCTCGACTTCAATCGCAGCAGCGATCTGGTGCCCTACTTGAGGCGCCCGAGCCGGGACTGCCGCCGAATCCTGGATCGACTCGAGCGTTGGTTTCTGCGCCGCTACGACGTGCGGCACGCTTCTGCGCTGATACACCACGAGGCCGCCCTGGAATCCGGGACCGACACCGGGGACAGGAGCCTTTCATGGCACACGCCACGCAACCACGCTCTGGCGCTGCTGGGACTCGCCTCGCCGTTCGTCGCGGCGAGCTTCTTCTACGATCGCTACCCGGCGGCTTTTGATCTCTTGTGCACGGCCGAGGTGGCCCTGGTGAATGCCGCGGCCATCTGGTTCCTCCTCTATCGGTTTTGCTGGAAGCGCGATCTGTCGTTCTTTCACGCCTCGGTGCCCAGGATCGCGGCTGGGATCATCGTCGGTTACCTGCCCGTGTTCCTGATCGACGAAGTCTGGGATCTCGCCAACCAGCCTTTCGCGATCTTAGGGGCCGTGTCCCTGTTTATGGGCCTCGTCACCCTGCTCTACATCTACGTCGAAGTTCAGCGTCGCATCAACGACCGCGACGAAGCCTTTGCGCGCGCCCGGGCGATCTTCCTGTTGGGGATCCTGCAGGCCTTCGGGATCGGGGTGGTGATGACCAACCTGGTGGGGCGGTTCATGGTCCTGCGCAACTGGGGTGCGGAGAAGGAGGGAGTTGCGGGATCTTTCTCGGATGCGGGCGTCACGACGTTCGTGGGTGAGCTGCCGCGGATCATCGGAGTCGAGCCCATGCTGGCCTTTCCTTCGGCGCTCCTGGTGATGACTTTTCTCTCGTTTTTCATCGGTGTCTTCCTTCAGT
>SMVB01166018.1_pt1 | contig 15344 bp, 12 predicted proteins | sample 2456461 | NCBI WGS metagenome assembly SMVB01 (sample SAMN11095934, study PRJNA526329) | marine sediment metagenome | biome: Marine sediment; feature: Surficial sediment; material: Deep marine sediment; isolation source: Hadal surficial sediment | place: Pacific Ocean | collected 2014-05 | depth... | reverse complement strand
CTGTCGTCGACAATGAGAAGTCTGAGCTTGTCCGCCATGGGCACCTCACAGGTTCACTCTCTTTCATCGGTCCGTGGGGTTGTGGAGTTGACTCGCAAGATTGAACCTCTCGGCCGGGCCGAGCCCTGGTTGTGAACTCGATCGTCTTCCTCTGTGAGAAAAGTCCAGCGGCACGCCAAGCTCCGCGAGCGCACTCGCGCGCTTCGAGCCAGAGAACTTCGCTTGCGAGATTATGTCCAAGCCCTGCCCCCGACAGCGATTGATTCAATTGCCCCTGGCTGAAAGCCCTCAGTTGACGTTCACTTCCCATATGCCCGAGCACGCGAATGTCCTGATCGCCGGCGGAGGAATCATTGGCAGCAGCCTCGCATGGGCCTTGGCATCCCGTGGCGTCGACGATGTGGTCGTGGTGGATCTCGACCTGAACGGGATTTACGCCTCGAGTGAACTCAACGCCGGTGGAGCTCGGGCGACCTGGTGGCAGCCGGTGAACATCGAAAGCTGCAAAGCGACTCTGGAGTTCTTTCGAGAGCATGCCGAGCACTTCGGCTTCCGATCCGTGGGCTATCTCTGGCTCTACGACGACCCGGACTTCTACGCCCGGGCACTCGAAAAGCGCAAACTCCAAAACGACTACGGCCTCGAGGTCGAAGCGCTGCAGAGCGGGGAAGTCACAGAACGGTTTCCGGTTCTCGATCGCCACATGAGCGAAATCGTAGGTGCAACGTTCTCCCCGTTCGATGGACTGCTCAACCCAAACGCCGTGAGACGCTGGTTTCGCGACCGGGCTGAGGAGCTCGGCGTGGTCTTCTGCAACCGTCACTACATTACGGGCGTGACGACTACGCGCTCTTTCGGCGCTTCCGACGTGCGGCGCCGGGTCAGTGGGGTTGAGATCATTCGCGTCAAGAAGGAGCCGCAAGATCGCGACGAACTGAACCTCCGCAAGATCCTCACGAGTCACAATCTTTCTTCAAATCTCAATGACGAAGAGTTTCAGATTTCCTGCGACACCATCGTGAACTGCCTCGGAGCCTGGTCACCGATCTTCTCGGCCAAGATCGGAGTGCACGATGTAAGCGAACCCGTGCGGCGTCAAATTTCACTGCTCGACGTGCATAAAGAAGATGTTCGACCGGGGGTCGATCTCGACACGATCGGGATGATCGTCGATGCGAGCGGTCTCTATTTCCATCCGGAGGGTTCACACATCCTGGCCGGCTACTCGACACCCCATGAAGCATCGGGTTTCGACTTCGAGTACGAAGGACAGGATTTTTTCGAACGCGAAATCTGGCAACGCCTCGCCCACCGATCGACCAGCTTCGAGCGCTGCGGTCATGTGCGGGGTTGGGCCGGGCTCTACGCGGTAACTCCCGATTGCAGCGGTATCGCGAGTGCGGTGTCGGGTTTCAGCAATCTGTTTGAAGCCCATTCGTTCACCGGACGCGGCGTCATGCAGAGCTACTCGGTCGGCCAGGCGATGGCGGCGCTGATCGATACTGGACGGTTCGAGCACGTAGACCTGAGTCCCCTTTCTCGGGACCGGTTTTCGGACCCCTCGCGGTTGATCCCCGAAGATCTGCATATCTAGCAGCCCGTTGGCTGAAAGGCAGATGGGCGCGGTACACTGGCCCCCCCTCCCCATTGAAGCGGACGAGACTAGAACCCATGCGCACTACTTCGATATCAATCGTCGCTTCGGCGTCTCTGGCTTTGCTGATACCCGGATGTACGTTCGTCAGCCTGCAGACCGACGCATCACACGTAGCGCGAATCGAAGCATCGGCCGCTCCAGACTGTGAGGAACTGGGGATCACCCGAGTCGAGGTCCTTCACGAAGTCGGCTTCCTCACGAGGAATCCGTCCAAGGTAGAGGGCGAACTCGACATCCTTGCGCGCAATGCCGCCGTCGATCTCGGTGGAAACGCCGTCGTTCCCTCGGGACCCGTGGAAGCCGGAAAGCGCGCCTATCGCGTCCTGCGCTGCCCCTAGGCGGCGCACCGTCTTCGACCAAGCCACCTGCAAGCAGCCGGCAACACGAGCCGCTACAAGTGGATGTGAATCGGGAGTTCACCCGATGTGTTGTTCGATTCGTTTCGCCGAATGACTGTGAGATCGGTACTCATTGCCGATTCGATGCAGCCTTCGGGCGGGACGGGGCGGTTCGTTGGAAATCGGCGAGATCATTCAAAGCCCGATCTTGTGGCTGATCGTCAGCCTCGGGATCGCGATCGTCCTGGCCATCCGCCGGAAGGTCGGCGTCCATGCCGAGGACAAGTTCTCCGGGCGAACCGCGATCATCGAAGGGATGAGCGATGGCGTCCTCGTCGTCGACATGAACGATCGCTTGCTCGATCTGAATCGCGCGGCGCGCTCGATTCTCCATCTGCAGCAAACGCTTCCGCTTCGCCAGCCGCTACAGGAGGTCATTGGACACCTTCCGGATCTCGTAGAGCTCTTTCGCCGAGAGCTCGACGGCCACTTCGAGATGGCGTTCGAAGACCCGGGTGGGGATCGGGAGGTCTACGACCTTCAATTTACGACCCTTGGCGGTTCCTATAGAGAGCTCGAGTGTCGCGTGCTCACGCTGCGGAATGTGACCGAGCGAGTAGCCGACCGCGAAGAACTCAAACGCGAGTCGATCAACGTACAGCTGCTTCAACGGGTCGCAGTGGTGGCAAACGATTCTAACTCCATCGACGAAGCCCTGAGCGAATGCCTGCGTCTCATTTGCATCGCAACTGGGTGGAGTGTGGGGCACGTACGGATTCCCGCGACGGGAGATCACTCCGAACTGGATTCGACGCAGACCTGGTATCTCAGCGATCTCTACGGCAGCGGTGAGGGCGATTTTGTAACACTCGCAGAACAAACGGCCCGTTCGGCGGAAGAAGGACTCCCCGGGCGCGCCTTTGATCTGATGAGACCGGTTCATGGCGACGAGCGGGATATCGGAGACACCGCTGCGCACATTTCTGCGGTGCTCAATCATAAACGGTTGTCCGGAGTCTGCTTTCCCGTTCCGGTCAGCAACAGCTGCTTTGCCGTGTTCGAGCTCTACGGCCGGGGGCCTCGAGCAGTAGATCACCATCTGCTGGGAGTATTTGGGCACCTTGGATCCTCGATTGGTCGTGCAATCGAACGAAGACTCGACGCCGAGAAGATTCGCCGGCTCGCGTTTCGCGACAGTCTGACTCAGCTTCCCAATCGCGAATCGTTCCGTTCGAGCCTCTACGACGGGGTCAGGTATGCGAAGTCACAGAACGGTGTGATCGCGCTGCTCTTCATAGACCTCGACGGTTTCAAACGAATCAACGACAACCTGGGGCACAGAGCCGGGGATGAACTTCTGCGTCGGGTTGCGGAGCGGTTCTCGAACGTCATCCGCGGCGCGTACCGCCCCAGCGAGGACAAACACAACGACGCGCCGCAAGACTCGGTCTCGCGACTCGGCGGCGATGAGTTCACCGTTCTACTCAGCGACGTGCGGCGACCCGAAGACGCGGCGCGAGTTGCAGAGCGCCTTCTGGAGGCACTGCGAGAACCCATCCCCATTGGTTCCCACGAATTCTTCATCGGCGCGAGCATCGGAATCGCGACCTTCCCGACCGATGGCTTCACCGCCGAGGTATTGCTGCAAAATGCCGACGCCGCCATGTACTTCGCCAAGTCACGGGGACGCGGCTGCTATCAGTTCTACACCCAGAGCATGAACCAGAGCAGCGCCCGGCACCTCATGATCGAAGAACACCTGCGCGGAGCGCTCGAGCGCGGCGAACTCTCGCTGCAGTATCAGCCGATCCGCGATTCCAAAACCAGCGAAGTCGTCGCCACCGAGGCACTCCTGCGCTGGGAGGATCCCGAAGAGGGTCCCATCGGACCGGACGAGTTCATCCCGATCGCCGAAGAGTCCGGCTTGATCGTGGACATTGGCGCCTGGGTGTTGCGAGAGGCATGCAGACAGGCCGTTGAATGGAACAATCTCGGTTATCGACCGATTCGCATGTCGGTGAACCTCTCGGGGCGTCAGATTCGAGCGGCTGATTTTGTTGAGCGCGTAAACTCGATTCTAGACGAGACACAAATGCGCCCGGACATGCTCGAACTCGAAATTACCGAGAGCACGATCATGCAAGACGACGAACTCACGAACACGACCCTGAAACAGCTGGACGATATGGGGATCGGACTCGCGTTGGACGACTTCGGGACCGGCTACTCCTCGATCAGCTACTTGCGGCAGTTTCCGATCGGCCGCCTCAAGATCGATCGATCCTTCGTCTCCGACCTGATGACGAACCCAGACGATGCGGCACTGACCGGGGCGATCATCGCAATGGCCCACAGCCTGCGGGTGAAGGTGGTGGGCGAGGGTGTCGAGACCGAGGAGCAAGCCTACTTTCTAAGCAGGCGCGGCTGCGAGGAACTCCAGGGCTACCTCATCAGCCCGGCGGTCGACCCCGCGATGTTTCTCCGTTTCCTCGTGCGGGAAAAGGACGATGAGATGGATGAGGCCGCAGAACCAGAGTCGTAGGTCCCCATGGCGCTCCGGCCTGCGCGCGGCACACTTGCCGGGTGAGCGAAAACTCCGTCGCATTAGCCGATCTCGAAACTGAGGCCCATGTCTGGCTGGCTCGGCCCGATGACGTCCTCGATGGGCAACAGCGGACCCGGTACCTCGACTTGCTTTCCGAAGCTGAGCGGATCCGACACGAGCGCTTCCACTTCGAGATTCACCGAAACCTGTTTCTGGTCTCACACGCATTGCTGCGCACCTCGCTATCGCGGTACGCCGACGTCTCTCCCGAGGATTGGCAGTTCTCGGAGGGCGAGTTCGGCCGTCCAGAAATTTCGGCCGGGGATGGCGCCCCAGCGCTGCGCTTCAATCTCTCTCACACCGAGGGATTGGCGGCCTGCGTGGTTTGCCGGGAGATCGATTGCGGCGTAGATGTCGAGCGCTTGAACCGGGTCAAAGACCTCGATGGCGTGGCGAGACGCGTGTTCACAACCGCTGAACGGGACGATCTGCGCAGTCGGGAGGGCGATTCGTTGCAGGGGCGCTTTACCGACTACTGGACCTTGAAGGAGGCCTATATGAAGGCGAGGGGCAAAGGGTTTCAGCTTCCGCCCCAAAGCTTCGCGATTCGTCTCGAGGAGTGCCCGGAATCCGTGCCGCAGCTCGTGGTGCCCCCCGACTTCGACGACCGGCCGGACGAATGGCAATTGGCCCTATATCCGATCTCACCCGGGCAGAAGCCCGAGTATCGGCTCGGTGTGGCGCTCCGCACCGGGGTTGGGGCTTCGCGACGCATCGTCGTACGCGAGACCGTCCCGGGCTGAGCCACTGCAAAGGATGACCTGATATACTCGTAACCGGTCCCTGCGGAAGGGATGACGGTGGTGTTGCGAAGCAGTTTCAGCGGGGAGTCATGAACAGGTCCATGCCGAATATCAACATGTGGGGCAAGGCGCTCACCGTCATGCCCCGAATCGACAAGACCGAATGGGACGCCCTGGATCTCATTTCGCGTTGGCTGATCGCCACGCGTGCCGCGGTCATCATCATGACCTTCACCTCCGCGGCGTTCGCAGGACTGCTGGCGCACAAGTTCGGCTCGTTCGATTTTAAGCTCTTCGCTCTCGTCGCCGGCGGCTTGTGCCTCGCCCATGCGACCAACAACATCATCAACGATCTTACGGATCACTATAAGGGCGTAGACAAGGACAACTACTTCCGAACCCAGTACGGTCCGCAGACGATCGAAGCCGGTTTCATGAGCGTGCGCCAGATGCTCGTGTACGCGGTCGTAACCGGCGCTGCGGCGCTCGCGATCGGTGGCTATCTCGTGTTCTTGCGCGGCGAAATCGCATTGATGCTCCTCGGCGCCGGCGCGTTCTTTGTTCTTTTCTATACCTGGCCACTCAAGTACATCGGCATGGGAGAGCCGGCGGTCCTCCTGGTGTGGGGCCCGCTCATGGTCGGGGGCGGCTTCTATATCATCACTGGAAACTGGAGCAACGATGTCGCCGTGGCGAGTATCGCCTATGCGCTCGGCCCCACGGCGGTACTCTTTGGCAAGCACATCGACAAGCTCGACGCCGATGCGGGCAAGAAGATCCGCACGTTGCCCGTAATCTTGGGGGAGAAAATCTCGCGCTATTCGGTGGTTGGAATGCTGGTCGCGCAATTTTTCGTGGTCGCATACCTGGTGGCCATCGGGTTCTTCCATCCCGTCATGTTGATCGTGTTGGCGGCCACGCCCTCGCTTCGGCGTGTCTTCAAAATTTTCAGCTATCCCCGACCGAGCAGCCCGCCAGACGACTTGCCCAAGGGCGTCTGGCCACTCTATTTCGTCGCCAGTACCTTCTGGTACAACCGCCGCTTTGGACTGCTGTTCCTGGCCGGCCTGATCCTCGATACGGCACTGACGTAGTAAGCAGGAAGAACCCAGGAGTAGAAAGCAGCAAAGAGGAAATCGAATCGGAGAGACTGTGGGCAAGCTGGTATCCCAGTTGAGTGAACGGGCGGAGCGATTTGTCATCCGGCGCGCTCCCTACGTGCTTCTCGCCACGTTTTGCATCGTGATCTTGAGCCTCGCGCAGGTCGTCGATCTGCGCACCGGTCAACCGATTCTGAAAATGGACCCATCGGTCGATGGGATTCTTCCGGCCGACGACGCAGGCCGACGCTACTACGATGAGTTCAAACAACTCTTTTCGTCCGGCGAAGTGATCTTGCTCGCACTGGTCGCAGACGACATCTTCACGACCCGCAATCTCGAACGCCTGCAGACGATCAGCGAAGAGATCGAGGGACTGGATCAGGTCGACAGCGTCAAGAGCCTCTCCCTCTCTTTGAACATCCGCAGTGAAGACGGCGCGCTCGTCACCGAACCTTTCTTCGACATCGTGCCCGAGTCCCCCGCCGAACTGGCCGACTTGCGGGCGCGAGCTCTTTCCGACCCGATCTACTCGGGGAATCTAATCTCGCGAGACGGACGCGTTGCGGTAGTTCTGATTCGACTCCTGGATATCCCCGAAAGGGAGATTCTCGAGAGTGGGTTCGATGACCGGATCCAGGAAATCGCCGCGGCTGGCTGGCCGGACGGCGAGTTCTGGCTGAGCGGCGCGGTTCACGTCAACGCCGAGATGACCCGGGTGATGATCAGCGACATGACCGTGCTGGTGCCGATCGCGGCCCTGGTGATGTCGATCGTCGCGTTTATTTCGTTCCGCAGCATACGCGGCGTCGTGGTTCCGATCGCGGCGGTTCTGATTTCGGCTCTCGCGATCATGGCGTACGTCTCCGTAGCCTACGGAACCCTCAACCAACTCACGGCTGCGATCCCATCGATCATGATCGTGGTTGGCTTTGCCTATTCGGTCCACATCGTCGCGGCCTACTACGACGCGATTCGCGAATCCGGTGGCGCGACCGGAAACGACTCGAGCCCGGCGCTGGTAGCTTTGCGCAAGGTCTCAACCCCGGTGCTCTTTACCGGGTTCACCACGGCCGCGGGCTTCGGCTCCTTGGCCACCAGTTCGCTCCGCTCGATTCAAGAGTATGGCACCGCTACAGCGATCGGCGTCATCTTCACCATGTTCATCACACTGACGTTCTCCCCCGCGTTGCTCCATGTCCTTCCACACCCGAAATTGGTCAAACGAAATAGCGGCCAAAAGAACAAGATCGACCGGTTCGACCAGAGCCTGGCCCGGCTCGCACGCTTCGACATTCGCAACCGCACGGGCATTCTGATCGCGGGGGGTGTCGTGGCCGCGGTTTCATTGCTGGGCTTGTTTCGGGTGGTGGTCGGGTCCGACATGATCAGCAGCCTCCATCCGGACAACCAGGTGCGATTGGATTTCAACTCGGTCAATCGCGCACTCGAAGGTGGAAATTCCTTCAACGTCGTTCTCTCGACCAGCGTGGTCGAAGGCTTCAAGCATCCGGAGAACCTCCGCGCCCTCGACGACCTGCAGGGGTGGCTGGCATCCCAACCGGATGTCGGCGGGAGCACGTCGTTCGCCGACTATATCAAGGCCATTCATCAGGGAGTAGAGGGGGGCGACAGCGACTACTTTGTCATCCCCGACAGCAAGGAACTGGTAAGCCAGTTGTTGATCATTGGGGGCGATGACGAGATCGATCAGTACGTGGACCATGACTTTGTCTCCGCGAACATCGTCGTTCGAACCACCGCGATGGATTCGATCGAAGTGCTCGACCTGGTCGATCGAATTACCGCGCGTTTCGCAGAACTGCCTCATCACATCGAGGCCCAGGTGACGGGAACCAGCGTCCTGGTCAGCCGTGCCATGGACGAGATCGCGATCGGCCAGGCGCAGAGTTTGGCCCTGGCATTCGTCATCATCTACTTGATCCTGGTCGTGCTCTTCACATCGTTTCGTACGGGGTTTATTGCGTTGATCCCCAACGCCCTTCCCGTCCTGGTCTTTTTTGGGATCCTTGGCTGGTCGGGTGTTCGGCTCAACGCTTCGACGGGTTTGGTTGCGTGCATCATCCTCGGGATAGCCGTCGACGATACGATCCACCTGTTGGCCAATTTCAACGAAGCTGCGAAGCGCTATGCGGACGAGAATCGCGGCATCATCGAAGCCCTGCGCAATGTGGGTAAACCCGTCACTTACACAACCGCCGCCCTCTGCCTGGGATTTGGCTGCATGGCCTTTAGCGAGATGCAACCGCAGGTCGAGTTTGGTTACCTCGCAGCGGTCACCCTGCTCGCGGCCTGGGTCGTTGACCTGACCTTTACGCCGGCTCTCGCGTCCAGAATGCAGATCGTGACGATCTGGGATGTCCTGACCCTCGATCTGGGCGACGACCCACAACGTTCGATTCCGCTGTTCGCGAAACTCTCGACTACCCAGGCTCGAATTGCCGCGTTGATGGCCAGGATCGTCGAGTTCAAAGAGGGTCACCAGATCATGAAGAATGGGGACGATGGCCGCGAAATGTACGTGGTCATCGACGGCGAACTCAAGGCCACCCTCTACAGCGAAGACGGGGAAATCCTTTTGCGCACCCACTCGCGCGGAGACATCATCGGGGAGGTCGCCCTGTTCCACGGGAGACGCACAGCTGACGTCACCGCCAAAACCGACGTTCGACTGATGGCAATCACCATGGCGGACTTCGAGAACATCCAACGCCGCCATCCTCGCATCGGCGCGCAACTCTACGCAAACCTCAACAAGGTGCTGGCCAATCGCATGGCTGAATTGACGAGTCGAACCCACCAACACCTTGCCGTTCCACCGACCCTTCAGATCTAGCTTGGAACTAGCCCGGATTATTCATGAAGGTCCGTAGCGAGACGGTGCAGATTCGTGCTCTGGCTAGAGCGGCAGGGTCCAGGACTTTGCCCCGTAGTCGCCACTCCCGTCCCGTGAAATAAGTCTTCGACCCGAGGAATCGAGATTTCGTCGTCGGTACCGCGATTTGGCCGGGGATGTACCGGGTTGTTACACGTGTGGATCTCCCCGGCATCTTCCGTTTTGCAGCGAATCGATGATATCGTGGGTCGGCGACATCTTGAACCCAACCCGAGGCAACAGCCAGGTAGATGAAGTTCTTCGTTGATCTGTTTCCAATCATTGTGTTTTTTGCCGCCTACCATCAGCGCGACATGTACTTCGCTACGGGTGCGGTGATGATCGCCTGTGCGATTCAGACCCTTGGATATCGCTTGACTGCGGGAAGCTTCGATCGCAATCACGTGATGGCCTTTGTCCTGGTCCTGCCCTTTGGCGCCCTCACCCTGATCCTTCGAGACCCTACCTTCATCAAGTGGAACGGCACCGTCGAGTTGTGGTTGCTCGCGATCGGGTTGATCGGCAGCCAGTACATCGGCGACAAGCCGATGATCGAGCGGATGTTGGGGTCCGGCTTCGAACTCCCGAAGCCACTGTGGCGCAAGCTCAACTACGTGTGGGCCGCCTTCTTTGCCTTCTCCGGTGCTTTGAACCTGTACGTTGCCTTCAACTTCGAAGAAGAAACCTGGGTCAGTTTCCGTCTGTTTGGAATGACCGGCCTGTCGATCGCTTTTGTCGCCGCCAACATGGTCTGGATCATGCGGGTCACACCCGAGGAAGCGATCACCGCGGCAGCCGCGCAAGCAGAAGCTGACGGCGAAGGTGGCCAGGCACTCGGGGGTGAGTCCAAGGACGAGTGAGTTGGGGGCGGCGATCAGCGCGGCTCGCCCGGCCCCGCGAGCGCTTCGCGCATCTCATCAATCTGTGAGAGCTTGGCCTCGAAACCCGTCCAGTCGTCGGCTTCTGCGATCGATTCCCAGAGCGACTCGATCTCATCGATCAACAGCGTACAGGGCTGATCGCCAGCGAAGTAAGCGTGGCTGAGGGCCTGGGGGTCGACGGGCTGATAGTTCTCGAATCGCCGCCGGAGGACGGTAAAGGGCTCCGTTGCATACAGCCGCGCCGCCGGGCTGCGGCTCGCGCGCTCGGCACTCGCCTCCCCTCCGTACCAGTCGAAGAAGAACTGTTCGAAGCCGACCTGACTTTCATACAAAAAATCGTATACGGAGCTCACGAACTTCAGCTGCGCACCGTCGTAAACGGCCGAAGCCGTTGCGTCCTCGTCATGCAATGGGCGAAGCCCGAGTCGAGCGAGGGTACGCATGCAGTACCCGCGATTGAATTCCCGCTGAAAGCTCGAGAGCGCTTGCTCGAGAGGCTCCTTCTCTTCGATCGCAACCAGGGTTTCGGCGAGTCGGCCCAGATTCCAGGCAACGGCCTCGGGCTGCCGCCCATAGGCGTAGAGACCTCCGCTGTCGAAGTACGCCGCGGTGAACCGAGGATCGAGAGTCGGCAAGAAACGATACGGCCCGTAGTCGAAGCTCTCGCCGGTGATGTTGAGATTGTCTGTATTCAACACCCCGTGCACGAACCCAGCCACCATCCAACTGGCGGCGAGATCGGCCGAAGACGCCACCACCGTCTGGAGAAACGACCCGGTGAGGCTCCCGGAGATCGGCAGTTCGGCCGCATCGACACGTAGCCCGGGCAAGTAGTGTTCAACCGAATAGTCGACCAACTTCTGGATGTTTGCCGACTCCTGCAAGTAGGCCTGGCGCTGAAAGGTCCCGAAGCGAATATGAGAGTGACCGAGTCGCACCAGCACCGACGAACGGGTAGGCGAAGGTTCATCTCCTCGGACGAGCTGCTCTCCGGTTTCGACCAGGCTGAAGGACTTGGAGGTGTAGACCCCCAGCGCCTCCAGCAACGCGGTGGCGAGGACCTCCCGCACACCTCCCTTGAGGGTGAGTCGCCCGTCGCCGGCACGAGACCAGGGAGTCTGCCCGCTTCCCTTGGTCGCGAGGTCGAGCAAACGCCCATCGTCGGCGTCGCGAAGTTGTGCAAACAGAAACCCTCGACCATCGCCCAGGTCGGGGTTGTAGGAGCGAAACTGATGTCCGTGATAACGAAGTGATAGCGGCTGACTGAAATTATCGACCAGCGGCGTAAAGCGCGCGAAATGATCGAGCCAGGCTTCGTCGGAAAGCGACTGCAACCCGACGCGAGCTGCCCAACGATCGTTGCGGTAGCGCAGACGATGTTCGGGAAAACTGGCGGGCACCACCACGTCGAAGAAATCGGGACCCAGCGACGAGTGGAGCGGAGCGGCTTTGTATTGGGTGGAGACAGTCAATCGATACCGCGGTTGCAACGGGTCGCCATCACGTTCTCCTCGAGCACCGCGGGTACAGACGAACGGCGCAAGCTAAGACCCGAAGGTTTCGATGATGGCGTTCAGGTTTGCTTCCGCCCGACCCGGCGCCACCCCGACACTTGGAGGGTAGAAGAGGACGTGATCCGCCAGTCCTTCCCATTGTTTGAGTTGATCCCGCACGTCGTTTGGGCGACCCGCGATTGCGATCGCGTCGACCAACTCGTCGGGGACGGCAGCGGCCATCGCCTTGAAATCCATCTTGCGGAACGCCTGGGAGATCTCTTCGCCGATCGACCGCCAGCCGTGCACGTCGAGCACCGAGTGATAGAGCCTGGTTGTATAGTAGAAGGCGATCTGCGAACGCACTTCCCTGCGCGCCTCCTCTTCGTCTTCCGACACAGAGCACATCACATAGGGCGTGAGTTCACACCGGGTACCCTCGAGCTTCGGGAGCACGGCCTCGCTGATGTACTTTCGAGTGAAGATGGGGTGGCCGATCAGGCCGTCGGCAACGTCGGCAGCTGTCTTGATCATGCCCTTGTTCACCGCTGCCAGATAAATCGGGATCTCGGGGCGGGCGGCGTGGGGCCTCGCGAACTGTGGGATCTTCACGCTGTAGTTTTCGCTCTGGTAGTCGAGCCCACCTCCTTTCTGGGCCGTCACCGCGGCGCGGATCAGGCCGATCGCATCGCGCATGCGCGGTGCCGGCGGAGTCTCGAAAGGCATCGAGTACCACTTTTCGTTCATCGAGCGTGTCCCGCTGCCGAGACCGAGGATCACGCGGCCCCCGGATATTTCATCGATGTCCATGGCCGCGCTCGCGGCGAGCATTGGCGTGCGCATGAACGCGTACGCGATGGCCGTGCCGAGTTTTACTCGTTCGGTAGCGGCCGCGACCGCTGCCAGGCGCACGAACCCGTGCTGGTGAAAGAACTCGGTCGTCCAGACCGAGTGAAACCCGCGGCGTTCGGCCAACTTCGCCGCTTCGACCTGGCCGGCGATCGTGGCCGCCGCAAGAATGATCCCGTACTTCATGTCTTCCTCACCTTCTGCTCGAGCTTTGCTAGCCCGGTACTTTTGTTTGCAGCTCCGTCTATTCCGCGGGAGATGCCGTTCCGTCCGGCGGCCATGACGCTACCCCCTCTTCCAAGGGGATCTCGAGACTCTTGGCCAACTTCGAAATCATCGACCAGGTCCCCACTGCGGCCACCAGTTCGATGGTCGAGTTGCGCCCGAGCGATGCGAGGCAGCGATCGAAGCTCTCCGCTATGAGGGTTCCCGTCTCGAGAATCTCGTCCACCGCGCCGAGCACAGTCTGCTCGACTTCTCCAAAGCAAGTAGCGGCCCGCCAATCGCGGAGCGACAGGAGATCTTCCTCGGAACAACCGAACTGGTTCTGAGCGATGGTCCAATGCTGGGTCCATTCATAGTTCGATCCCGTTGCCCAGCCGATCCGCATGATCACCAGTTCGCGCAGGCGATCGTCGAGATCGCCGCCGAACAGCAGTGACAGGAGCAAGTCGGACATCGCCTTTGCAGTACGGGGCCGGTGCAACATCAACCGGAAGACGTTCAGGTCTGCGAAGGCCACGGGCAGGCCGGCTTCTTCCGCCGCCTTTTTGGCCGCCTCGGCCGACAAGAGGTCCACGCGACACGCTGTCATTTCATTTCTCCTTTGAGCCAGTCGTCCATCGCGCGGACCACGGTCTCGTGTGAATCGATGTGTAGCCAATGACCCCGGTCGGCGATCTTTTCGAACTGCGCGATACCCTCGGGTAGCGCGTCGCGAATGATCTCCGACGCTTTCGGCCCCATCGGATCCTTCTCTCCCACCAGCAACAACACCGGGCAGGAGATCTCTTTGAGTCTAGGGGTTATGGGATCGGAGTAGAGGCTCTTCAGCATCCGGGTCATATGGGCGATCCCCTGGGCATTGCCTTTGATCTGCTTGTTGGATTTCTCGCCGTAGATCGAACGCGCGAGTCCCGCACAACCCTCGCTCTCCCCCGCAAGGGCGATGCGTTCGTACCAGTCCGCCACTTTGCCGCGACACTCGCTCGTCGTGCCGATCAACACCAGACCGGCGATGCGCGTTGGGTAATCCAGGGCGGTCTGCATCGCGACGATGCCCCCCATCGAGTGTCCCACCAAAATGGTTTCGTCGACTTCCAATTTGTCCAAAACCGCGATGACATCCGAGGCGAGATTTGCGCGGGTATAGGGCCCGAGCGGCGAGTCCGATTCCCCGTGTCCGCGTTGATCGATGCGCGAAACCCGCCCGCGTTGTTCGAGGGCGGGAACGATCCGATCCCAGATCTCCAGGGAATCGACAAGTCCGTGCAGACAGAGAAAGTGGCGCTCCTGCTCGCCGCTTGTCAGACATCGCAACCCGTGCGCGCCGACTTCAATCCGCACGGGTTCACCCTCAGCCGAACTCATAATTCCCTCGGTTGGGTATCGGGATACGTTTCAGAGCATTACGAAGGGTCCGGCTCGCGAGAACCCGACCCATCCGGAAGTGTAACGTATCACTTTTCACTCTAAAGTCTGAAAGAAATGCGATCCTGTGAGTCTCGCGAAACGCAACACCCTACTCTCTCACGGTGCCTTGCGAAGGAGAAATGCGCAAATGAGTGAAGCCGCCGTGCTCTACCAGGTCGAGGACGGGATCGCGACCGTAACGCTCAACCGACCGGAAAATCGCAACAGCATGACCCCCGACATTCTCTCGGGACTGGGAACTGCGGTGGCCGAGATTCGCGCAGACCGGAGTGTGCGCTGCGCAATCATCACCGGGCGCGGCAAGAGTTTCTGCGCGGGTGCAGACTTCAAGGATCGAGCCGAAGAAGGCGATGACGCAGCGGTGCTTCAACCGCACGAACGCACTTATGGAATTTACGCCAACTTTCTTTCGCTACTCGACATCGAAGTCCCGGTGATCGCGGCCATGCAAGGTCATGCGATCGGCGGGGGACTCGGGCTCGCCGTGGTGTGCGACCTGCGCGTCGCGAACAGCGAAGCGCGCTACGGCGCCAACTTCGTGCGCCTCGGCCTACATCCCGGCATGGCGATGACCTACCTGCTGCCGCGGCTCATGGGTGTGCCGCGCGCGGTGGAGTTCATGTTGACGGGACGCATCGTCAGCGGCACCGAAGCCGCGGACGCCGGCCTGGTCCACTACGCCGTGGAACCCGACCAAGTGTTGGAAAAGTCACTCGAACTCGCGCGAGAGATCGCCAGTTCGGCCCCTCTCGCCGTGCGCTGGACCAAGAAGTCCATCTACAACGGACTGAACTGGGACCCGGCAAAGGCGGCCGAATACGAAGCCCACGTTCAGTCGCGCACGATGGAAACCGAAGATTTTCGCGAAGGCATCAGCGCGCTGCTGAGCCGCCGGGAACCGAAATTTCAAGGCAAGTAGGCGAGCGTCCAAAAAGCCACCCCAGCAACCCACACGAAAACGGAGCCCCCCAATGAGCGTACCCAGCAAGACCATGGCCATGGTGCTCACCGAAGCGCGCAAACTCGAAGCCCGTGATCTACCCATCCCGGAGATCGGCCACGACGATGCACTGCTCCGCATCGAAGCCTGCGGAATTTGCGGCAGCGACTACGAGCAGTTCGAAGGCGT